>Ga0307929_1000608_pt1 | contig 33629 bp, 31 predicted proteins | sample AceLakmetage1330_FD_203160 | JGI IMG/M metagenome (GOLD analysis project Ga0307929, IMG submission 203160) | Saline water microbial communities from Ace Lake, Antarctica - #1330 | ecosystem: Environmental > Aquatic > Non-marine Saline and Alkaline > Saline | place: Antarctica: Ace Lake...
ATACAATGTAAGGAATAAAATATTCGGCCAGGGAGTCGCCCCCAAAGATCAGTTCTACATTCAAGCCCGGCGACAAGGGCAAATCCAGGCTGTCCAATGCCACCTCCCATGAAGCAGATTCGAGGATTGTACCTGTTTTTATAAAACCCTCACCCACCGGATTCCCATCGATATCCAGAAAACGAAAGGTAACTTTTGAGGTGGATGGTGGCAGGTTTTCGGCGACAATCAGATCATTTTGTCTTTCGCCAATAATGTAGGGGCCAAATCCGCTTGCGGCAGTAATGTTTATTTGCGGGACATAAATGGCGGTATCCATGCGTTGTTGACCGAAACCCCGGGCATTGAAAAACATCAAGATTCCGACTATGATTATCCCGATACATTTTGCTGATTTTTTCATTTTTTTTGCTGTATTAAAAACGATATTTTAAAAAAGCCCGTTTCGTTTAATCTTTAATCTTTTACACATCGCACCGAAAACCCATAAACCTTTAATTGTGCCGCTAATTGGGTATTGGGCGTGTCATAAAGTAGCTCGATTGAAAAAGCCGAGGTAGTATTTTGCTGGGTCGAGCTTAAAAGGAGGTTGGTGATTTTTAAACCCGCAAAATAGGGGTTGGTATTGTATCGATACCCGGCACCCAAGGCCGTAAAACCGCTCTCGTTGTTAGCTCCGTTGTTTGGGTTATTCCAGTGCCTTGTCCCGGTTTCTTTCAGTTGGCCGCCATGATTTATACCCCCTGCCAAATGTGACAGCAGGGTGTTGTATTCAGCCACTGATGGCAGGTGCCAACTTTGCGGGCATATCCCCTGCGCGCTTTCGCTGATCGAGTACTGCATCATTTCATCCCACTGGTACAAACCTCCGTAGATTTCACACGAATCCGGTTCATTGTTGTAGCAATATTTTTCGATGGTGGAATTATCGCTTTGATCGGTGTCGCCGTTAATCATTGTGCCGACACGCAGGTTTTCGGCCATCCAACACTGACTGCCAATGGCAATGGTATTGTAGATATTCCCGTCCGAATCGATTATCTGTGAGGTACCACATTTAAACTCCCCCGAATTGGAAGTCCAGATTTCGCCATTAAAAAGCTCAATTTCTTTGGTGTCGGTGTTGTAAATTACCAAGCCCTCGGCAGGCGATGCAATAGCATTACGCTGCACCATAGTCATGCGGGGTGGCAGAAAGCCCATTTCGGTGGATTTCAAATCGAGCATGGCCGAAGGGTCGGGTGCGCTGCCATCGGTGTTGATGCCTGCCTGCGCTTTAGCAGATTGGCCACACGCAAGGAGCATTATCGCCAGTCCCCCGATAAATAATCCTGTGAGTAAGGATGAAAAAGGCTTGTGCCAAATCATCTGCTTTTTTCTTATCATTGTTTGTTTCCTTTCCATAGCTATCAGTTTTTAATACATCTTACGGGCATGGCATCGTTTTTTTTATAAGTAGGGTCAGCCCCCACTATTGGAATAACATTGTTATTGGTGATGTTGTAAGCACCGGCCTGCGTTGTATTTTCCGGGTTTTCGGTGGAAGTATAAAAGTACCCATATTCATAACTATTCCAATAGGTATTTAGATAGAGGTATCCACTGGGCAAAGCTGTGAAACCGCTGGAGTTGGTTCCTGTATTTCCATTGCCCCAGTGCCTGGAGCCTGCTTCTCTGAGCTTATTGGAAGCATCGTTCCATCCTCCCAAATAAGTTACCAGTGTTTCCCATTCATCGTAAGTAGGGATATGCCAGCCTACGGGGCAAATTCCCTGCGCTCCTTCGTCAGTTTCATAAGCCATCATTTCGTCCCATTTGTACAATCCGCCATACTGGTCGCAACTATCGGCAACGTTTAACAAACAATACCTCTCGATGGTGCTGTTGTTGGAAGAATGAACCGTAACGTCAATCATCGAGCCGGTGTTCAGGTTTTCGGCCATCCAACACTGATCCCCAATCAGGGTTGTGTTGTAGGTATTCCCATCAGCATCGGCAACCTGGCTTATGCCGCACAGAAAACCGCCGGAAAGCACAGTCCAGATACTGCCATTAAACATCTCCAGTATTTTGCGATCTCTGTTATAAATCACCAGTCCTTCGGCAGGATTGACAATGGCATCGCGCTCGTCGTGTGTGAGGCGCGGCGGAAGAAATCCTTTTTCTGTGGATTTTGCATCCAAAATTGCAGAAGCAGCAGGATTGCTGCCATCGGTGTTTACCGCTACCTGGCCTGAAAGTAGCACAGGAATTAGTAGCAGCAAAAGCAAGGCTTGGATTGTGTAAAATCTCCTGGCTGGCAAATTACAGGAATTGTGTTTATGTATAGATATTTTCATGACTACTGTTTTTGATTTTGAAACATTTATTCAGTTAAATTCTTGATGCACCGAACCGGGTAAGCATCCACCCGAAAATTGGTGGCCGTATGTTCCATTGCGGCCGAACCTGCGTACAATCGTGCAGCACGGGCATAGAGGGTGGGATTATTTTCGTACAGAGTCGATGTCCAGAAATAACCGTAAACATAAAGATTGTAATACGTGCTATTTCCATCGTTGTGGTATCCCGATGGCAGTGCCGAAAAACCGCTGGCGTTGGTTGCGCCTGTATTGGGCGAGTACCAGAGGCCGGTATCCTCATCATAAAAACCAGTTGTCTTCATCTTGCCACCGGCCACACTTGCTCCACCCAGAAAGTCGGCCAGTGTAGTCCATTCATCATTGGTCGGGAGGTGCCAGTCGATGGGACAAATACCCCGGGTTTCATCTTCGGTGGTATAATTCATCATCTCATCCCAGGTGTATAAAGCCCCGAAAACATTGCAATTGCTTTCAAGGTCGTTGTAACAATGTTTTTCGATGGTAGTGTTGTCGGACGGATCCGACACGCTGTCGAGCAGTGTTCCGGTATTCAGATTTTCGGCCATCCAGCATTGCGTGCCGATCTGAACGGTTTTGTAACTTTTCCCTTCGGAATCTTCAACGGTGGAAAGACCACACCGCCAGCCGCCGGCAATCGCGTTCCAGTTTTCGCCATCAAACACCTCCATCCATTTGCGATCGGTGTTGTAAATCATCAGTCCCTCGGCGGGGCTGGTGATGGCATTGCGTTGCGCAGTGTTCATGCGAGGGGGCAGAAATCCTTTGTCGTTGGATTTTACTTCCACCAAGGCCGAGGCATCTGCTGCACTGCCATCCGTGCTGATACAAAGTTGTGCCCCCGCAGATTGGACACTCATCATAAATAGCACTCCCGCAAATATTTGTAGTAGTTTATTCATAATTTATATTTTTTATAATTCAATTTTTGCTGAAAGGCCGTTAACGGCCTGATGAATTGTGTTTTTCAGTTCTGATCCTGCCCGGGGCTGAAGCTCCGGGAAACGGATTTCACAGGTTAGTGTTTGACAGATTTATTGTTCTTGCTTGTCACGCTTCAGGTAAGCCGTCCCGGTTTTTTTTATTGCCCACCCGGCTGCCAAAGCCATTAGAATTTCAAGACCTCCGGCAATAGGAGCACCTCCGCCAACGGGTGTGTTTCCTCCTTCTGTCGGGTTTTGTCCCCCGTTGGGCTGGGGTGGTAATATTTGCGAAAATAAGGCGGTGGAAGCCATCAGCGCACCAGCCAGCAATGTACCTTTGAAAAAATTTTTCATATCAATAAAATTTAAAATGACTGATTAAATATTTTTTTAGAAATAAAACCTTTACCTGTGAATACCCTGACCAGATAGACAGCTTGTTGCGGAGGCAATGCGATTTTATTGGATGTTTCTGAAACCGTTTTTGCAAGCACCATCCGACCCATAATATCTATTAGCTCAACCTTAGCCGAAACCGGTTCACCAGTTGCAAGACAATTGTTAAAATCAATATGCAGCCACTGTTGTGAAGCATATATTGTGATTTGTTGTAGGGATTCACCCTCCTGTTCATCAATTCCGCATGCATCTTTAAAGTGCAGCAACATACTCCGGGTATTCCCGCTTAGGTGGCTAAAAGTGTACTGCGGCTCAATGCGCAAATCCACCAGGCTGTCCATCAACAGATCCTCAAGAAAGACAGGAATACCTTCCTCGAACGAACTTATTCCACTGGTAGCAATGGTATATTCGCCATCCATTCCAGCTATAAATTCCAGCGGGATGCTTTCATTTCCTTCGATTGTTGGCAAGGTGTTGATGGCCAGTTTTTCGTTGCCGACCAAACTATACAAATTGGGCACATTGGTGCTATTGCCCACAATTTTTTGAACATCCAATAAGCGGTCGGTTTGAGGGCTTGCCTCTTTGATGAATCTAATAGCGGTTTGGGTGGTGATGCCGTTGCCTGTAACTTTCAACACGATCATGGGCATATTTTCATCACCTTTATAAAAGGCCTGACCACCATGCGTTCGCACCGAATTATCTATCGAAAATATTCCCCCACCATCGCTTGCCAGCACAAAAAATCCCTGCCCCGAAGCAATGTATTGGGAAGTAGTGTTGGCCTCTCCACCGCCAGGGATGTAATATTTGTAATCGCCAAGATCGCCAAGGGTGGGATCGAAAAGCCAAAATTTTCCACCCAGGTGGTCAGGGATGGTAATTTCATCCCAATCGATCTGGGATGGATAAGGATTGCCGACAAGGTTAAAACCTTTGTTAATACCGCTGTAAGTAAAATCGAAATCATACAAACCTGTGTTGGTCGTTCCCTCGAACAGTTCGGTTGTCGCAGCCCCGGGCACCGACCACAGCGCGTAACCCTGCATGATGGCAAGATTAGTTCCGGGCAACGTTATGTCGGTCCAGTCATTCGTACTTTCGCTGTGAAACTGCAGAAAGTCGTCAACAAACATTGCTGCCGTGGCATTGGCTACTGGTGAAGAAACCAAATGCCATTGGCCTTCGGTAAGGTAGCGTTGCACCTGCGCATGACCTCCACCGCTGTAAGTTACGGTGCCTTTGTCGATCAGCGAGGCATCGCCACTGGCATCCGAACCCAGCAACAAATTACCAGACTGCACATCGGCTGTGGTTCCGGTTTCAATGGTGAAACAGGTTTTGGGAGCTACAATAACGCCCTGTGCCCGGGCACCGATCGAAAGCAATAGCATTAAGGCCGCAATGAATAGTAAGAGCTTTTTCATACCTATCTGTTTAAAAGTTAAAAATGGATTTTTAATCTCAGGTAAAACATCACCACAAAAATACAGTGCTGGAAAGGGCAAAGTCAAGTTTTAGGGTAGGACAAAGCTTGGACATGCTTTCGCGTACCGATAGGATCGCTACACCGAAGCCGCCGATAGCGATCCTATCGGTAGCCGGGTGATGCTAAAACCTCCCCATAAACTTGGGAAGTCGCTTATCTAATATAACATTTGATAAACAAAAATCAACAGATATGTTTACTTTAAGTTAACAAAAGTTTTGTATCTTTGTAAAAATGTTTGATGTGCTATGGACTTTTTTACTTTGTATCGCGAAATAGAAAAATACGATCTGGAAATTTTTACGCTGAACGATGTTATAAAAATTACAGGACAAAAAAGAGAAGTTGTTCAAAGCACCCTCACAAGGCTGGTAAGTCAAAAAAAACTATTTCGGCTGAAGAACAAATATTATTCTTTAAAAGAGATTGAAAATAAATTTTTGTTTCAAAAACTATTCAATGAAACATACATTGGCCTGCATGCTGCCCTGGAATATTACGGAAGTACTACACAGCGTTTCAATAACCTGGATCTGATTGCAAAAAATGTTTTGAAAGATCAAATAATTGGAAATACACAAGTTACTTTTCATAAAGTAAAAACTGACATGTTTTTTGGCTACGAGAAACACAGGTACAGTAAAACCGATGTTTTTATTTCTAATATTGAAAAAACGATTATCGATTGCACCTATTTTTCTTCAAAAGTTTACTTATCCGAAATCAGTTCTTTCGTTGATACATACGCACAGAAAATAAATACAGAAAGGCTTACTTTATACCTAAAAAAAATAGCTTCGGCTGTTTTGAATAAGAGAGTGGGATACCTTTTGGAACGGAGCGGTATCTTAATAAATGATATTGAGATCAACAATAAATACGACCGTCTGAATATTAACCTGGGAGAGCACGGAATTAGGAATAGAAAGTGGAAGCTTATCATAAACGAAAATTTATAATGATGGAAAGGCATGAACTACAGGCTTATAAAGCAAAGACAGGATATAACCTGGGTCAATCAGAACTCGATTACTATCAGCATTTGATTTTATCAAGCCTTTATGAGACTTTCAATACCATTTATTTTAAAGGAGGGACCTGCCTGCAAAAATGCTATGGAATAAAAAGATTTTCGGAGGATTTGGATTTTAACTATTTTGACTTACAATCCGGTAAAATCATATCTTATATTGAAAGTGTTTTTAATGAAAAAATCAATGATTATCATGAAACCCGCTTTGGAATGAACTTCAAAATCCGCTTTAAGGGGATTTTATTCAATGGTAGCGATCAAACAAGGTGCAGGATAAGCTTCGATTTTCGGGAAAATGACATTTACAGAGAACCAATAAAAAAAATTATCCGCCCCCTATACCATGACCTGCCGAATTATTTTATTTTGGCCCTGAATACTGAAGAAATTCTCGCTGAAAAGATCAGGGCCATAATCACCAGATATAAGGCACGTGATGTGTATGATCTGAATGAATTACTGCTTAATAATGTAAGAATAGATTACGAACTGGTAAACAAAAAACTCAATTCTTACGATAAAGTATTCAACCGAAATGAATTTGAAATCAAGCTCGAGGAAAAGAGAAAAATCTATGTGCAGGAACTACAGAGGTTAACCAAGGTTTTCGAGGATTTTGACAGCTGCAAAGATAATATCCTGCATAATATATAGTGTTCTTTTTACCGATAGGATCGCGACATCGAAGCCGCCGATAGCGATCCTATCGGTAGCTAAAACCTCCCCATAAACCCGGGAAGCTCCGTTTCGGAAGGGATGTTCATCTTTTTGCGCAGGCGGTGGCGGCTTTTTTGAACTGCCGATGGGGTGATGTGGAGCATTCGTGCAATTTCTTTGGTGCCGAGGTTGATTCGGTAATAGGCGCAGAGCTTTTGTTCGTTTTGGGTGAGGCCGGGGAATTGTTCCCCGAGTTGGGAAAAGAAACCGGGGTTCACCTCTTCGAAATGCAACTTAAACTGTTCCCATTCCTTTTCGAGGCTCAGGTTATTAATGGCGAATTGCTTGATTTTATCGTAGCAGTTACCAAAATCGCCCTGCTGCTCATTTCTCATCTGATCCAGTTCGCCGATGATTTTGTTCATCGCATCGCTTTTGTTGATGCTTAGCAGAACACTGGTGGAAAGCTCCCTGTTTTTTTGTTCCAGTTTTTCTGTTTGCAGTTTGTTGATTTGCTGCTCGGCAAACAGTTGATCTTCCAGGCGGAGGGTTTCCAGTTTTTGTAGTTTATCATGCTGAATGTGCAATTCGGCCTGCTGCCTGAATGCCCTGTTTTTTAATCGGTAAAAATAATACAGCAGCAGCGAAATGAGGATAAATGCCGCCAGGCTGATAATTAGCAAGAGGGAGTTCCGTTGTTGAATTTCGATATTTGTTCTTAGGATTTGGTTTTGTTTTTCTTTTTTCTCGTTTTGGAAGCGGGCTTCCATTTCTTCGATCTGTCGGTTTTTTTTGGTATTAAAAATGCTGTCTTTGACTGCAACAAATTTCTTTTCCGTATGTAGAGCCTTGCCAAAATCGCCTGTTTTTTCATAGATCGAGGCCAGGGTTTTGTAATTTTCCATCAGATAGGTGTTGTTGCCAGCCCTGATGGATTCATCGATTCCGATTTTCGTAAAATATATCGCACTGTCGGGCATGTCGAGGTTTCCATAAAGCCTTCCCACATTAGCACAGGTGTTGGCTATGCCGATCGAAAACCCGAGGTGCCGGGTAATGTCGAGCGATTTCAGGTAATAGGAGAGTGCTTCGTGTGGCTTGTCCAGCCTTTCGTAGATCAATCCCAGGTTGTTGTAATTGCCGCTAATGCCCATGCTGTCGGCCATCTGCCTGCCCAAACCCAGCGCCTCATTGAAATTGTCAATGGCTTCTTCATACTTTCCTTGCTCGATACGAATAAGGCCAATATTGTTTAAGGTTGAAATTATAGCTTGGGGAGTGTCGAGAGTGCGGCCAAGCCCTAGTGCTTCCAGCAAAAGCTCCTCAGCTTTGTTTGTCTTTTTCAGGCTTTGATATACCACCGCAGTATTATTCAAAACATTGATATGAGAGGCGATAGCAAATGGATTGTCAGGATCGGAAAGTATTCTCTCATCCGACAGTTTATGTGCTTTCAGCAGCATGTTGAGTGCCGAATCCATTTCACCCATGGCCTGGTAAATATTTCCGGCATTGCCATACAATGCAATTAATCTATTAAGCGGGTAGAGGCTGTCCGGTACTTTCTCGCGATATTGCCCCACATAGCCGATCGATTTTCGGATACATTGCACTGCCTCCCGGTTATTCCCCAGGTAAAAGTTAGTGATGGCTTTTGCATTAAGGGTATTTGAAATGAGCAAAGGATTGTCCGTTTCCTCCGCAAGTTTTTCGGCTCGGTTTACAAGCTCCATGCTCAGGGCAGGATTGGTGTATTGATATGATTTTGAAAATCCGAGCAAACTGTTGATTTGATCTTCTATGGGCTGCTGCTGCATGACTGCGGTAATACTGTCGGCTTTTTTTTGTAAATTGCTTTCTGATGCAAATACACCCGATATTCCGTAAAACCATGTTATGAAAATAGCTACGATCCAAAAGGCTTTTATCGTCAGGTTTGACATCTTATTCTTTTTACTGATTTACAAACATAATTCAATTTACCGACAAATGATTCATTCGTTGTTTTGTTTTTCCGTTTGTGGTACAGACGCGACGCATCGCGTCTCTACCATCACCTGACATCAAAAAAAAACGCTTATTTTGCCACTGATTTGTTACTTACATTATTTATGAAAGATATTATTGATCAATTATCCAAATTGGAAAAGATAAGCAGGCAGTTGGAAATTCCTGCCAACGAAAGAACTGCCTTTTTGAAAAAAGCCGGAGATTATGCCAATGCGTTTATCCAGGGTTTGGATCATAGCAAAGCCTTTGAAGAAGTACACCATCCTTCCGGGTTTTTGGCCATTGATGAAAATAAGAAATCGATAGATCAAATACTGCAACTTTACCAAAGCGAGGTGGCCACCAAGGGTATAATTGCTGCCTCGGGCGGGCAAATGGGTTATATCCCGGGCGGAGGAATTTACATGGCCGCCATCGCCGATTTTATTGCTGCGGCCACCAATCCCTACGCGGGGGTTTATTATGCCTCGCCGGGCGCAGCTACCATCGAAAATGAAGTATTGGCCTGGCTGAAAAGTATTTTTTCTTTCCCAAAAACTGCCGCTGGTAATTTGGCTTCGGGAGGCTCCACGGCCACGCTCATCGCTCTGACGGCAGCCCGGGATAAGCATCATATTAAAAATGAAAGAATCCCCACCAGCGTGGTTTATGTCAGCGAACAGGTACATCATTCCACGCAAAAAACATTACGCCTTATCGGGCTTGAAGATGCGATGGTGCGCTATGTGCCCCTGGACGATAATCATCGGATAAAAGCTGATATTTTGGAGGAGCTTATCGTTAAAGACAAGAGCCAGGGCTTAAATCCCTTTTTGGTGGTGGCCACTGCCGGAACTACCGATACGGGAGCTATCGACCCTTTGGAGTCTATTGCCGAAATTACGGACAGGCACAAACTGTGGTTTCACGCGGATGCGGCTTATGGTGGATTTTTTATTTTAACACCAAAAAAAATACTTTTTAAAGGAATCGAAAAAGCAGATTCGCTGGTGGTAGATCCTCATAAGGGTATGTTTTTGCCTTATGGTCTGGGGGCAGTTTTGATAAGGGATAAACAGGTGGCACTGCGCTCCAACCGATATACGGCTAATTATATGCAGGATGTTTTGGACGAGGATTTGGCCGACAGCCCGGCTAATGTTTCGCCTGAATTAACCAAGCATTTCCGGGGCTTACGTTTGTGGCTGCCCTTGCAAATTCACGGCATCGAACCCTTTGTGGCCTGCCTCGAAGAAAAACTATTACTTACTTTATATTTTCGGGAAAAACTTGTGGAATTCGGTTTTCGGGTTGGGCCGGAACCCGATTTATCGATCAGTTATTTTTGGTATCCCTTCGATGGTGATACCAACGAAAAGAACAAAAAACTTATGCAAGCCATCCATCGCGATGGCAGCGTGTTTTTAAGCTCATCCATCATCAACAAGCAGTTTGTAATCCGAATGGCCATCTTATCTTTCCGCACCCGGCGTTCAACCGTTGACAAGGCATTAGAAATGATAGTACGATGCTTGAAGGCGGTGAATTCCGGGGTATAAATCATTATCGTATTTTTGTTTCTTAAATAAAAATTAATTTAAAAATTGAATACAATGAAAACTACTTTGTTTGTTGTGATATTATTCACCCTGATCGCGATGGGATGCAGCAGTAGCAAAAAATCGAACAAGGGCATGGACAATGATTCCAAATCTTCATTAACAATTATTACCGACCAAAGCTGGGAACTAATAAAGTTTGGCGGTGCTGAAATCGATCAATCCAACACAAGCGACCAAAAAATTCATTTTATCTTAAATAGTGCCAACAATCGGGTAAGCGGGTATTCGGGCTGCAATGTTTTTAGTGGCAGCTACACGCTGGAAGAAGGCAAACGTATTCGCTTTGCGCAGATGGTAAGCACCAAAAAGGCCTGCATGGAAATGCCAATTGACGAAACTGATTTTCTGCGGGTTTTTACAAAGGTGGATAATTACACAAGCGATGGCAGCACCCTAAGTTTGAATGTGGGCAGAATGGCACCCCTGGCAGTTTTTAAGGTTAGTAGTGAGTAATTACAGTTTGGATTATTAAAAAATAAAATATGAACTGGATAATAATTTTTGAAATTGTATATTTAATAATTCTGCTTCTGGTAGTGCTTCGGGTGTTGTACGATACCCGAAGCGGAGCCAAGGCACTGGCTTATATTCTTTTTATTATTCTGGTTCCGGGGGTGGGCATCTTGTTCTATTTTTCGTTTGGTGTTAATTATCGGAAAAGGAAATTGTACAGCAAGAAAATTGTGGAGGATGAAGTGCTTGCCCAAAAAATCAGTAGCCACCTTCATAATTATTCTGAAGAGGTATTGCGTTCGGGAAACCTAAGTCCGGAACACCGCAATTTGGCGCGATTTATTTACAGTGCAAGTAATAGCCCGCTCACCGGCAGCAACGCCGTGCAACTTCTCTTGAACGGTGAGCAAAAGTTCCCGGAGGTATTGGCGGCATTGCAGGAGGCTGCTTCACACATCCATATCGAATACTACATTTATGAAAATGATAATACGGGCAATGCCATAGCTGATGTGCTGATACTAAAAGCGCAGGAGGGTGTGGAAGTGCGTTTTATGTACGATGATTTTGGAAGCCATAGCCTGGATAAGCAGTTTGTCCAGCGACTGGAGAAGGCTGGCGTTGAATGCGCTCCTTTCTATAAAATAAAATGGTACGCCCTGGCCAGCAGGCTCAACTACCGCAACCACCGGAAAATAATTATTATCGACGGCAAAAAATCCTTTGTCGGCGGCATCAACATAAGCGATAAATACCGGAATGATACAAAAGCTGAAAATGGCCTCTACTGGCGCGACACGCATTTGATGATCGATGGCCCGGCGAGTTTTTACCTGCAGCATCTTTTTATCTGCGACTGGAATTTTTGTAGCAAAAACAAAATCCCCTTCCATGCGACTTATTTTCCTTTGCACGTCAGCGAAAATCCTGCAAGCAACGACATTGTGCAGATTGCCCCCTCGGGGCCTGATTCTACCCTGCCGGTTATTTTTTATTCGCTGATGCAGGCCATCGCTTCGGCCCGTGAAAGGATTTTGATTACCAGCCCCTATTTTATTCCCGGCGAAAGCTTGATGGACGCGCTGATAATTGCTGCCAAAAGCGGCATCGAAGTCAGCGTTTTGGTGCCCGGCATTTCCGATTCAAAAATGGTGAATGCTGCAGCTCGTGCCTACTACACCGAGCTTTTGCAGCATGGCGTACGCATTTTTCTTTACAACAAAGGATTTGTACATGCTAAAACCATGGTTATCGACCACGACCTTGCGGTGGTGGGATCGGCAAATATGGACTACCGTAGTTTCGACCTCAACTTTGAGGTGAACGCCATGCTCTACAGCAAAACCATCAATGAGCAATTATCCCAGGCCTTCACCGAGGACTTAAAACATGCCTCCGAAATAAATGCCAGCGATTGGCTTGCCAGGCCAAAGTATCATCACCTTTGGGAAAAGCTGGTGCGATTGCTCTCACCTTTTTTGTAGTTTTAAAGTTTGGATAGTTGAAATACATAACGCATCAGAAGTTACTATTTGAAAATTAAGTAAATTTGTTGTGATTTAAATTACTAAAGAAAAAATAAAATACAAAAAAAACCGTGGAAGGATGAACAAAGAATTAAGGATTATTGACTTATTTGCCGGGATAGGAGGAATTCGCCTTGGCTTTGAAAAAATTGGTGCTAAGTGTGTTTTTTCATCCGAATGGGATAAATACGCGCAAGATATGTATGAAGTAAATTTTGGTGAAAGACCTTTTGGCGACATTAACCAAATTGAACCGCACGATATTCCCGATCACGATTTTTTACTCGCTGGTTTTCCTTGTCAGCCTTTTAGCATAGCAGGTAAACAATTAGGATTTGCTGACACACGTGGAACTCTTTTTTTTAATATCGAGAAAATTCTTGAAGCTAAACAACCCTATGGTTTTCTACTTGAAAATGTTAAACGCCTGACAACCCACGACAAAGGACGAACTTTTAAAGTAATAATAGAGAAACTTGAAGGCTTAGGATATACTATTTATTACAAAGTTCTCAATTCATTAGATTATGGGATTCCTCAAAAAAGAGAGCGGATTTATATTGTGGGTTTTAAAGATCCAATACATTTTAAGTTTCCGAAACCTTTGAGATATTATCGACCACTTACCGATTTTCTTGAAAATGATAAAGATGTGCCGGAGAACTATTTTGTAAGTGATGAAATTAAAGAAAAGCGTTTTTCCAAAGTAAAACCAAATGCACCTTATCCAGGTATTTGGCACGAAAACATTGGTGGAAATATTTCTGCCTTACCTTATTCATGTGCTTTAAGAGCTGGCGGTAGCTATAATTATCTTCTTGTAAATGGTACGAGAAGATTGACAGGCAGGGAGATGTTAAGACTCCAGGGTTTTCCGGATAGCTTTAAAATCAATGTCGTTTATACCCAGGCTCGAAAAATTGCAGGTAATAGCGTTACTGTAAAAATAATTGAGATGATTGCCGGGGAAGTGAAAACCGCGATCGAAAACAGTCGTCCAAAAAGGGTAGCCAAACAGTTGGAATTTAATTTAAATTAAGTGATAATTTCTGGAAATAGTCTTCCGAAAAAATACAACTACTATTTCAATACCCAAACCAAAGGAAGCCTTTAATCAATTAAAAGCATTGAAACCTATTTCTTACTGCACTCAAACCTAATAATCTTAAACAGACCTAAATGGTTTAGCCAATGCACAATCGGGAATGTTTATCTTCGTGTAGATGAATCTTACCATTGAATAATTATTGTTAATCGGTTCTCTTTTGCTTTTTGCCATCATCAAACGAAACGAAAACTTTATTACCCCCAACGGCTCTACCATAATCGAAGCCAACGATAATTTGGTGGTGCTCTCCGAAAGCCAGGGAGGACTTGATAAAGTGGAGGAAAGTTTAAGAAATCAAAATGGTGGATAGAAAATTTTAAGAAGTTCAATTCAAATTTTGTATCATGACCATGCAAGCAAAAATTAATTGCTGATCATGAATTAGCAGTATTGGTTTTTTTTCTCTATCCTTTTTTACTTACCTTCACGCCAACTTTTAAAACAATACGTTTTGGGTTCGTACCCCGATAATCTAAAAACTTAAAATGCTATGAAACAAAATTTACTTTACACAGCATTGGTGATGCTGATTTTTTCTTACTTTTCCACATCGTTCGCGCAAGCGATTGTTGCCAATCACGAGCACATCAATCGCGGCGATATCCCCACCACCTGGATCGAGGCAGCAAAATCTGACCTGCGTATCTGGTACGGCCACACCTCGCACGGAAGCCAATTAACCACCGGTATGAACAACCTGCATGGCCATGTGGGCGATTTGTTTGCTTATAACACTTCAGGCTCATCAGGCCAGCTTGCTTACCAGGAAGTTTATGGCGACCTGGGAGGTACGGGTAGTTTGGGCTGGGAAGTGATGACCTGCGCGCAGCTCAACGACCCGGCCAACGACCGTAATGTGGTGATGTGGTCGTGGTGTGGCGGTGTTTCGGGAAATACCGTGCAGGGCATCAACATTTACCTCAACGCCATGAACCAGCTTGAGTTGGATTTTCCGGAGGTGCAATTTGTGTATATGACCGGCCATCGCGATATTTGGTCGGATGCCAACCTAAAAGCCCGAAACCAGCAAATCAGGGATTACTGCATTGCCTACGACAAAATCCTCTTCGATTTTGCCGACATCGAAAGCTACAACCCCAATGGAAATTACTTCGAGTTTGCCAACGATAACTGCGACTATTACGATGCTAATATTAATTACCTCGGCAACTGGGCTAACGAATATTGCAGCCAAAATCCCGGCTCGGAGTATTGCTGGGATTGCTCCTGCGCCCATTCCCTGCCTGCCAACTGTAATATGAAGGGCGTAGCTGCGTGGTGGATGTATGCAAAAATGGCCGGATGGAGCAATACCCAAACCTTGGGCATCCCCGAAGGATGGAGCGGCATTTCAAGCTGCTTTGTGCCCGACAATACCAGCATCGAAGAAATGTTTGCCCCTGCGCTGGATGAACTCGTCATCGTTCACAATATGACCGGCGTTTACTGGCCTGACCTCAATATTAATACCTTGGTCAACTGGGATTATACTTCTGGCTACCTGATTAAGCTCAACGCTGACGTAAACCTGAGCATCCAGGGCAGCGAGCTCCCAAACAAAACCCTTGCTCTGCAGCAAGGCTGGAATCTGGTACCGGTATTATGTGCCGATGGCATGATGTGTTCGGATATTTTGTTGCAGTTGGGCGATGATTTGATTGTAATCAAAGAACCGGCGGGAACCCAGGTTTTTTGGCCTGAGATGGGCATCCAGACGCTCTCATCCTTGCAGGCCGGCAAGGCATATTACATTTTGACCGACACAGCCACAAGCCTTACTTTTCCATAATTAGCTGCCGCTTTGCGAGGCAAGCTCCCTATTCGCGAGCTTGCTTCGCCGGGCAAAGTTTTGGGTGGACGTTTGAAATTCAGGGCTTCACTTTAAGTGAAACCCTGACCAATCGCAAATAACCCCGTGAATCCACTCCGGACACAAAGCATGATTTTAACCTGCCTACATCTACTGAAAGCAATTCACGGGGTGACTCATTTCGTAGTCGAATGTTTCTTCGGCCAATCCCCCTCATTTTTATATTTTTGTACAAAATAAGGAGAAGTTAATGCAAATTCCTAACTGCCCATATTGTGGATCGAAAACCCTTATTAAAAAAGGGAAACGAACAAACAAATTCCGACAAGTGCAATTGTATTTGTGCAAGGATTGTGGCAAACGGTTTAGCGATGATAAGTTTAAAAGCAAAACCCACACCATTGCCACCACGGTAAAAGCCCTTAGCACCTACAACAGCGGATACACCATCGAGGAAACCGCCCGCAAAACAAAACTTGCGAAAAGTACCATTGCCAACTGGATAAAAGAATACAAATCCCTGTTTAACCTGATGCGCTTTGCTACACAAATAAGGAAGTATCGCGAAAATGAAAAACTGATACAGGGACACAAATACATCCATCAACTGATGTATTTGTATTTGCAGCACAATTTTAAACTCGAACATTTTGTAAAAAACCGCGAACCCAAATTGTACAGCTACCTGCAAATGGCCAAAAGCGGTGAGGTGGACAAAAGCATTTTTTTGAACTCCGATGCGCGGGCATCTAAAACAAAACTCAATATTTTGCAGTTGGTGCAGCACAAAGCCAGCTACAACAATGCCTGCAAGTTTGCCAACATCGCCATCGAATTGGTTGACGACAACAAAAAACGACACTGGGCGGTAGAAAAGATAATGCTCGAAAACGATACCTCAACCATAGCTACCGAGGTGCCGGTATATATGCAATTATCCAGGTCAACCATCCCGTGGATTAAAAGCATGCAATCCAGGAACGATTATATAACCGGGCATATCGACTTGTTGCAATACCGCAACGGCAAGCTTTATATTTTGGATTATAAGCCGGGAGCAGCAAAAGAAAAACCTTTGGGGCAGCTTTTTGTATATGCCTGTTGTTTGAGCAAGAGCACGGGCATTTCGTTTGCCCGGATGAAACTTGCCTGGTTTGATGAAAAGATTTATTACGAGGCCGATGCCATGGAAGTTTATAAAGTTGTGATGCAAAGTTTTAGGAAGGTATCGCGCAGGGTACAAATAGCGATAAATAAAACCCTGCAAAAGCCCCGAATTTAGGAATGCTTTTAAGCCCCGGAAATAAGATTTTAAAAAGACCTGAAAATGGGAAAGCAAACAGGGCACAAATTTGGGAATTGTTAATTTTGATATACGATATACCAATTTTTAAATTAGTTCTTTGAATATTTAGTTGGTGAGCGAAAGTCAGGGCTTCACTTACAGAAGTCAGGGCTTCACTTAGAGTGAAACCCTGACTACAAATGGTCTTTTTTTGACGTTTCGAGATCCGCCGGCTGGCGGACGTTCGAAAGTCAGCCCGCAACTTTCCATCGTCCGCAGGACATGGAAACGTTAATTCCGGAAACGAAAATTTTGTTTGACGTTTCTATGTCCGCCAATCGGCGGACGTTAGAAAGTCAGGATCTCCCCCTACTGTAACTTTCTATCGTCCGATGACTGAAAGGAATCCGTATGGAGGTACGAGGGCATAGAAACGTTAAAATGAAAAAACCCCGACCTTTTTCCCATTTGCGGGGCCTGGGCTGGTATAGATTGATTGCATTTATTTTATTTTGGCGGACTTTACCTCCAAAAAGATCATTAAAAATTCGGTATACAACAAACAAACTCACAAGATGTTTACATCTATGAGGGGGCGCTATTTTCTAATTACAGATTATAAATTACAAATTACATTTTTTAACTCAGAAATTCAATAAATACAGAAACTATAAAAATTCAGAAACTCATGAAAAATTTAATTAGATTACAATTCGCAGTTCTCCTGGTAGCAATACTAGGATTGAGCAGCTTAGTAGTGCCTCTTCAGGCGCAAACGCACTATCGTGACACAACACTTAACACTCCGATTGGACGTCCCACAGGAACGATTCCCGGCTGTATAGATTCTGATATCCTTTGGACTTCAGAAAATGGAGTTTGGGTAAGTAATAACTTCAACAGGCTTTCATCTCAAGGAGAAGTATCCACACGTGGACATATTATTATTGACGACCTAAACTACATTTATGGTCTAACGCAGAATGATGCCCTCATGTATACTACTAATGAAGGTGATACATGGGAAGAAGTTTATTCTGGCGGTGGTTATCCTGCCGGTCATAGTCCTGCAGATGTAACTTTTGTTAATGACACTACAATAAATAATGGTACACTCCGGTATTTTACCATGGACGAAAGATACATATTTGAAATTATCGATGGTGTACTGGTAGAAAAGCTAGATGATAGCGATATGAATTCAATCTGTTCTAATATGACAAATACAATTTACATCGCAATAAACAATGGAGAACACAAAGCCTACTCAATCGATGATTGGGAAAACTATGTGGAAATGCCTGGGGGAGCCTTTTCAATTGACTGGAAAGATGGTCAACTAATGACCGTTCATGCTGGTGCTGTAATGACAAGATCAACCAATTCGGAAGATTCCTGGGAAACTATTATAACTCTAGATAATTCTGGTCAATGGCTATACTGCACTTGGTTAGTCGGCCCTTCCGCCAATCAACTAGATTTGGCTGTTGGTTCTGCTACCTTCGATCAGATCCAGGTTTGGCGTGAAATTGTCGCTCCAACTCCTGAATTTGTCGCTGACGAACTCACTGGTTATGCTCCATTGGCGATTCAGTTTACTGATGAATCAACTGGGCAGCCTACTGAATGGTTCTGGGCTTTCGGAGATGGTGAAACATCTACCTTACAAAATCCAGAACACACCTATGAATCAGCCGGAAGTTACACCGTATCACTGACAGTATCTAACGATGCTGGAAGTAATACAGAAACCAAAGATGATTACATCGTAGTGGAATGGCTACCTATGGATGCTAGCTTCACAGCTACTCCAGAAACGGGAACTGCTCCTGTAACAGTTCAGTTTGATGATCAATCTACTGGCAATCCTACCTCATGGTCATGGGATTTCGGTGATGGTGGAGTTTCGACTCTACAGAATCCGGAATACACATACCTGACACCTGGAACTTATACCGTCACATTGACCATATACGGCCCCGGTGGAGAAGACACTCAGGAAATGATCAACTTAATCGTTGTTCATTATCCACTGCCAGTTGCTGATTTCGAAGCTGATCCTACAGGTGGCACAGCGCCACTAGATGTTAGTTTCGTGAATTTGAGCTTAAATGGTGAAACCTACCTTTGGAATTTCGGTGATGGTAATACATCCACTGAGATGAATCCTGATTTCGTTTATGAAAGTCCTGGAGTTTATACAGTCACTTTGACTGTAGAAAATCCCGATGGGATGACTGATGAAATGGCGAAGGAAGACTACATAACTGTAGTCGAACCTGCACAGGTTGTTATCACAAGTTTTACTGGTGATCCTGCTGGATTTATATCCAGGCAGCCCTGGACTGGAAACTTTTCACAGGAAAATGGCGAATCTGCCGAGATAATGTCAAGCCTCGGAAATCAGTATTCCCTCGACTTTGCAAGTGGAACCGTAACAAGCAACACCTTGTCGAGCACCGGTGATGACATTCTTACCCTCAGCCTCACCGGAGCTAATGGTCAGGATTTTCAGGATTTAAGCGTTCCGGTATTTGCCAGCCACAACCTGCTGGCCGACAGCATCGGCAGTCAAAATATCCAGATTTATACCAGCCCCTCAAATGTCACCCCCGAAACCATCGAATACGAACTGGTATTCCCCATGCAGGATTTTTACAGTCTGTACAATTTTACCTTCGCGGCCAATAACCAGGGTGCGGGCATCCAGGAAATAAATTTTGAACCTACCGCCAACACACTTTCCATCCACGTGCTGTGCAACACGAGTTCAAACTATCAAACCTTTTCCATCCTGCAAAACGAATCGGGCGAAAGCTGGTTTCAAAATGGCATGCTCATGCTTTTCCCCGATGAGGGTACGCTGGCTTTGCTTTTGGAAGATATTGGCAGCTTTGTATATCCCGGCGAGGAAATAAACACCAAAATACTTACGGGAGCAGCCACCACCTGGACCATCACCAACGAAACATATAACGAGGTGGTTTATACGGGCAGCCACAGCACAACAGGCATCACCGAAAAAAACATCACCGTGGGTTCGTGGACACTTGGTCCTATTCTGGAGCAAAGCCTGCGGATAGATATATCAAGCCCAATAAAAACCGTTAGTCGCTATTTCCCGATGGATGGCACAACAGGCATCGCTGATTTTGAAAATAAAATTACTGGTGATGGGCTTGTCGAAATTTACCCCAACCCCTTTTCCGAATACACAAATATCCCCTTTAAAATTTCAACTCCCGGCAAGGTAAAAATTGAACTGCTCGACATGAATGGTTCGATTATCCGCGTGCTTTTAAACGATAACAAACAAAGTGGAGATCACCAGCTAAACCTTGAAGGTGCATCTATCCCAAATGGCGTTTATCTTTTAAAACTAAGCACCACCAACAATATTTCCATCAGGCAGCTTGTCAGGGTGCAGTAAGGCGGGGGTCTGTCTAATAATAAGGATTTCTGTACTTTACACAAACATGTCATTGGTAGTTCCTGCGGTCGATCGAATGCCTGATGTCAAACAATAACTACACAACGGCTACAAGTTCTCGGCCGAGCTGCTGTATGCCTTGTTTTATCTTTTTGTAAGTTTTTGGGCGTGGTTCCCTGTGGCCTTGCAGATAATGCCCAAGTTGACGTTGGTCGATACCCGTAACACGTGCCAATGCAGCCCGGGTAACAATCCCGTCTAACTTGTGTAGCAGTGCCGAAACTTTCAATTCAAAATCAAGTGCATAATTACCCTCAATAATATCTGCTGGCAATTCATCACCGTCCGCAAGCGAACTTTCCACGTGGAATTCAAAAGCTCCCCTAAAAGATTCTTTAACCCCTTCCAATGTTTTGTTGGTTGCCATGACCATGCCATTAATTTCCCCTGTTCCGGCTGCATAATTGTCGCCACTCCAACTTATAAATATTTTAATTTTTTCCATTATTGTTGTTTTTTGAGAGGCTATTTCCACCTCGCTTGTTTAAATATATTGTTTAAAATCACCTGATCCATTGTTTCGTTAGGTTTACCATTAACCGTTACTTTCCCTTTTTTCTTGTTGTGCTTAAACTGTCTGTGGCTGCCTCTTTGCGCAGCAATGTACCAACCATCAGATGTCAGCATTTTTAAAATCTCCCTTACCTTATACCGTTTCATTGTACTGTTATCATTATTCGGTTTGCCAAAGATAGTATTTATGCTATCATTACAAATCATTTTATTAATAATTTGCATGATACTATTCTCCAGTTTTGAGGTTTCGATAATCGGCGAAGCGATAGAAATTCAGGGCTTCACTTAAAGTGAAACCCTGAATTTTTTCAATCAAAAGCTTAATCTAAAATCTTGGCCCACTCGCGCTGCTTGCGCTTTTTCCAGTCGCCCTGGTGGTAGGCATAGCTCATTATAAGCGGCACCACCGAAGTAGCTTCGGCATACACCATTTGCTCGAACACTGTATCTACCTTGCCCCACGAGGCCGCTTCTTTGAGCGTTGAGCTTGAGCAGGCACCATCGCGCACATCGGCCACGGTAATCTGTACGGCGTATTTGTGCAGCGGAACGTCTTGACCCAAAATTTCGGCGCACACCACGGTGTCCTGCGCAAAATTTTTGGGTACGCCGCCACCAATCATAAATAAACCGGTGGTGCCGGCGGCCATCTTTACCTTAGTCAGTTCCAGAAAGTCTTTCACCGAATCGATCGATATATGTTTGTCAGGATTTTCCCATTGGTGTTTAACCAGGCCAAAGCCTGCGCTGCTATCCGAAAATGCCGGGCAGAAAATAGGCACATTATGCTCGAAGGCCACCTGTACCAACGAATCTTTTTTTACCGAGTGTTTGGTGAGATAACGTCCCATTTCCCGGATAAACTCGCGCGAAGAATAGGGCCGTGGGTCGAGGCTGTCGGCGATTATTTTGGTAGCTTCGTCGCAGGCCTGCAATTCTTCCTCATCGATAAAGGTATCGTAAATACGGTCGATGTATTGCGAGCGCAGTTCTTTATCGTCAACCCAGGGCGTACCGCGATAGTGCTTATAACCCAGGGCTTCAAAAAAGTCCATATCCACAATCGAGGCACCGGTGGCCACGATAGCATCCACCATATTATTTTTTATCATATCCACATACACCTGCATACAGCCGCCGGCACTGGTACTTCCGGCCAGCGTAAGCCAGATGCTACACTCCTCATCTTTGATCATGCGTTGCAGGATATCGGTCGCCGAGGCCGTATCGCGCGAGGTGAACGACATTTTGCGCATGGCATCGATAATGGGCGTGGAATCAAACGATTTGAAGTCGATGTGCTCGATGGTTTCGTTGAGCAGTGATTTTTTACTCATGTCTGTTTATATTTTAAAATTTATAATTATCCATTAGTGTCCACTATAAAATAGTTGCCGTTCTTTGAAATCATTGTAATCAGTAGTTTTTAGCAGCTTTTAGTTGCGTGACGATTTGAAACGTTGTTTCAGTGAGAAAAATTTAACTCGATGAACACAGGAAAATACGTTTTCGCACAGTTGATAGAATTTTTACCAGCAAGAGCATTCGACCGTCTGGTGGAAAAATATCAGGGCAACAAATACGTAAGGCACTTCACTTGCTGGAACCAATTGCTTTGTATGGTTTTCGGCCAATTAACAAACAGAGAGAGCCTACGGGATGTCATCCTTACCATAAATGCTCACAGCAAAAAATCGTACCATCTTGGTTTTGGCAATCACATTACCAGAAGTAACTTTGCTAAAGCCAATAAGAGGCGCAATAGCCTAATATTTGAAGAGTTTGCCTACTTCCTGATCGATATAGCGCGAAAGAAATGCATTAACAGCGATTTCACAATTCGGGGTAAAGTTTACGCTTTTGATTCTTCAACGATCGACCTATGCTTAAGTATCTTCTGGTGGGCAAAGTTTCGCAAAACAAAAGGCGGAATAAAACTTCATACTCTCTATGATATTGTTACGCAAATCCCAGCATTTATACACATCACACCTGCTACGGTCAATGATGTGAATGCTATGGATGTTATACCTTACGAAGCCTACGCATATTATGTGTTCGACAGAGGCTATGTCGATTTTGCCCGACTTTATAAAATAGCCCGTCTGTCGGCCTACTTCGTCATTAGGGCAAAATCCAACCTGAAATACAAACGAATGTACTCAAACAAGGTTGACAAATCAACGGGGGTTAAATGCGATCAGGTTGGAAAACTGACTGGTTTCTATACCTCCAAAGATTATCCTGAAAAACTGCGTAGAGTAAAGTTTTATGATGAAGAAACCAGGCGTACCTTTATTTATCTAACAAATAACATGGAGATTACAGCATACGAGGTTGCGCTACTTTATAAAAACAGGTGGCAGGTCGAGCTGTTTTTCAAATGGATCAAGCAACATTTAAAAGTGAAGTCTTTCTGGGGAACATCCGAAAATGCCGTTCGCATACAGATTTACTCTGCAATCATTGCTTACTGCCTTGTAGCCATTGTAGGGCAAGACTTGAAAATTAACAAAACCACCTACGAAATATTACAGATTTTAGGTGTGTCCCTTTTTGACAAAACCTCTGTAAAAGAGCTTCTTACGAAATTTGATTACAATGATGTCAATGAACTAAATTATAATCAACTGTCACTCAACTTGTTTTAAGTGGACAGTAGTGATAATTATCAACTATTGAAATTTGTAGGATAGCAGTTTATAAATCAGCTTGGAGGCCAAAAAGTCGGGCGCGCGGTTGTGCTCGTTGGGGGCGAGTTCTACCACATCGAAGCCCACGACATTTTTGTTTTTTATCACTTTTTTCAAAAAGCTGATCAGCTCGTACCACAGCAGTCCGCCGGGCTCGGGCGTGCCGGTAGAAGGCATTATGGAAGGATCGAGCCCGTCGAGGTCGATGGTGATAAATACATTCTCGGTAAGCATTTCTACAGCATTGTACATCCAGGCGGTATGGCCAACGATGTCTTCGGCCAAAAAAATCCGCCGCTTATTCAGGAAGGGTTTTTCAACCACGTCCATGCTGCGAATGCCTACCTGCACGATAGGACAAAGCTCTTTAACGCGCGACATAACGCAGGCGTGATTGTATTTGGAACCGTTGTAGCTGGGGCGCAAATCGGTGTGGGCATCAATTTGCAGGACGCTCAGGTTTTTGAACTTTTCGGCGTAGGCACGCACAAAACCGGTGCTTACCGAATGTTCGCCACCGAGGCCAACCACAAACTTGTCCATGGCGAGATAATGCGCTGCGGCTTGCTGCACGGCATCCACCATTTTTTCGGGCGAAGATTTTTCGAGTACCGGGGGAGCCGTAAAAATCCCCTTCTTATAAACTTCCGAATCGGTTTCGATATCGTAAAGCTCCATGTTGGCCGAGGCTTCCAGGATAGCGTCGGGGCCTTTGTCGGCACCCTTGCCCCAGGTGGAAGTTTCGTCGTAGGGCACGGCCAGCACCACTATTGCCGAGTTTTCGAGCGCGGAGTTTTGCCCGTCGAGGCCGCCATAATTTTCAGGATAATCCATAATACACCATTATTTTTAAAATTGAAGGAGCAAAGATAAAACTTTTCGTTATCGGGGTAGTTGGCAATTATTTCTTGAAAACGAATCATTTGGTTTTTAATGGGGGGCTTAAACCGGGATTATTGTTTATGAAAATAATCTTAAATTTGGCGGGTATTAAAAATAGTGCATTTTACAATAAAATAACAAATATGAAAACAATAGATATCGTAAAAAACAGGCTGATTGATAGAATAATGATCACAAAAAATGAGCAATTTCTCAATGCGATCGACAGTATTTTCACATCAACTCAGTTAGACGAAAAACTTTTTTTGGATTCTCATCAAATCGAGATGCTTATGATGAGTGAAAATGATATTGAGCAAGGACAATTAATATCAGAAACTGATTTGGAAAAAGAAGATTCTAAATGGATGAAATAACAGTATTTTGGGCAAAAACAGCTAAGAAACAAAGAGATCATATTTTTGATTATTGGAACAATCGCAACAAGAGTAAATCATATTCCAAAAAACTCAACTTAGCGATTAGAGAAAGAATCAAACTGCTTAAATCTCATCCGGAAATGGGTAGAGAAACTATTTTTGGTAATACAAGAGCGATTTCTATGCGGCATTACAGCATCTTATACAAAATAGATAATTCAGTAATTACTATTACCGGATTTTGGGATAACAGACAAGACCCCGAAAAATTTCTTGTATTCTTAAAAAAGTAAGTTTCAACTAAACCGGCATAACAGAATCGACTATCATTGATTAAATTCCAGACAATTTAAATCGCAAAATGAAATAAAATGGCAAGTGTGGATAAAATACGAAATGGCTTAATTGATAAAATCCAAGCCATACAGAACAGAGATTTTTTAGAAGCTTTGGATAAACTAATACCTTCAAGCGTATCTGAATCCGACATTGTGGAATTAACGAGTGAGCAAAAAATATTGCTGGAAATGAGTGAAAATGATATTGAACAAGGAATCCAGTAAAAATAAAAACACAGGAATAACAAGTCAACTTCGGTAAATGATATGCAGTATGGTTTAGACCTTTTATAAAGCATAGCAAAAAGCCATGATTACCCATTAAAGCCCCAATAATCCACCTCCCCCAAAATTGTGAGGATTATACCATCTGACCTGATTTTTTTTCGGGAAATCCGCAAATTTGGATAAATGCGTTTTCGATTGTGCATAAAGTTGAAAATTCATCCAGCCTTCCACTTAAAAAGTTTACTGCTCAAAACTCACGCAAAGTTTCATCCAATCCATAAAGATTTTTGTATCATTGCAGGAATGATTCATATTTAATTTTAATGCAAATGATAATAGATGCCCACACCCATATTAACAACTACCACGAGGACAGGGTGGTTTCGCTTGATGATTGCCTGAACAGACTTACCGATACCATGGCCGAAAATAAAGTGGACTATTCGCTTATCCTTACTTCCTACGTGGTGAACGAACACCGTCCCGGCATAAAAAAGGTGGTGGAAGCTATCCGCGACCGGGACAATCTTGGCGTGGTGGCTGGTATCAGCTTTTTGAATTACAAAGAAAGAGATTTGCGCGAGCTAAGCGACTACATGGAAGACGGGCTGATAAAAGGTCTGAAACTTTATCCCGGTTACGAACCCTTTTATCCTTACGACAACCGCCTTAAAGTTATTTACGACCTTGCCGTTGAGTATGATGTGCCGATGATGTTTCATTCGGGCGACACCTACACACCCACAGGCAGGGTTCGCTTTTCGCACCCCATCCACATCGACGATGTTGCGGTGGATAACCCTGAATTGAAAATTGTAATTTGCCACGTGGGCAATCCCTGGATTACTGATTGTATGGAGGTAGTGTATAAAAACAAAAATGTGTTTGCCGATTTCTCAGGTTTGGTTTTGGGTAATTTTACCGAAAAGTTTGAAAAATACATGAAGAGCCAGTTGGAAGAAATGATACTCTACATCGGTGAACCCGAATACCTGTTGTACGGAACCGATTGGCCCATCTCGACCATGAAATCCTATCTTAAATTTATGAAGCAACTCGACCTGCCCGATGATAAAAAAGAACTCATCCTTTGGAAAAATGCTGCAAAGCTTTTTAAAATTGATACTTCTAAATTGTAATATTTGACATTAGGCAATATTCATTTTGAAATGCCTACCAATTATTTCAAGTAGTTTTCGTTTTTTGATGGGTTTGGCAATGTAATCTGATATGTGCTAAAAAATAGACTAATCAATTTGAACCATCATTAGAATTTCCATCGCTAGCCAATTACGCTACCTTTGCCTTCCAAATTTGTGATGATGAAAAAATCAGTTTTACTATTTCTTTTCTTAATATTTCCTTTTTTATTTTTGAAGGCGCAAAGCTCTGCTATCATTGTTGACAAAAACAAAGATCAGTTTGTGTTTGGGCAAATCTATGCTGATTTCAAATACAACTTCAACAGCGAGATTAAACCGGTTGCAGCCTTCCGCTTCAATCAGGGGATTATCGGCTACTATCACAAAATTTCGGATAAGGTGAGTGGCAAAATTATGCTCGATGTTACCCGAACTACCAACTTTACTTCCATCACCGATTCGATGGGCAGGCCAGTGAGCTACGATTATTTTGAGGGCAGCAAATACACGGCTTATCTTAAAATGGCGGAGATAAAATGGGAAGTTAACGATTATTTTACTTTTCGCTTTGGGCAACTTCTGAATACGCAATACCTCACTTTTCAGGATCAGTTTTGGGGATATAGGTATGTGGAAACTACCATGCAGGAAAAATTCAGGTTGGGGATGCCGGCAGATTTTGGCGCACAAGCAGATTTTAAAATCAAAGATAAATTGCTTTATCAGGTTTCGGTGGTAAATGGTGAAGGGCCTTTCAGACATCAGGACGAGGAAGGGGGATTTCTTTTTGCAAATAATCTACAATATTACCCGGTAAAAGGACTTACTTTAAAAATCTATGCCGATTATGCGCCTTCGCCGGATACGGCTTTGGGTTCAGCAGATAAATCCGTACTTTCATTTTTTGCCGGTTATCAAAAACCAAAATACAGGCTTGGCACTGAATATAGCCGGGTGAATAATTATCAGTTTTCGGAAGATAAATCCGTAGATGCCTTTTCGCTGTTTGGATCAATTTTATTTTTCGATAAGTTCAGTGCATTGCTCAGATGGGATCATTTAAATATTGATACCAATCAAAAATCAGAAAAGATTGATTACTTTATCGGGGGATTACAATACGAGCCGGTGGAAAAATTTACCACCTCGCTGAACTACCGTTATTTTTCGCCCGATGATTTGGGGATGATACTGGCAAGTTTTGGGCTGAAGTTTTGAGTTATGAATATATGTGAGGACATATCGGAGATTAATCCTCAATCAATGGTTCTTCGCCGACTTGGATTAAAATTTTATTCAATAAGATTTTTGAGAAATACCTTTCGTTAGCAATCCAGTTTTCAAAAACTGATCTTAGCTCAGGGATAAGTCCTTTCTGCTTTGCTTTGATAAGCAGGCCAATTGAACCAATACAATTTACATCCAGCGATTCGGCTATTCGCCTGGCTTTGTTGTCGTCTATCAGCAAAAAATCAGCATTTAATTCTTCGTATAAAATAACCGATTCAGATTCACCATAATCCATAATAAGCGAAAGATGATTTTTGGACTTGATTTCGATTACCCGACTTCTTAATTTTGTCAGGATACTTTTATCGAATTCGGGATTTTCATATTTTATCAATTCCTGCCATACTGCATTCGTGATATAAAACTCACCAAACACCTTTAAGATCAAATCTATTAAGCCAACAAGACCCAATGAAATTAAAGCTCCGGTGTCAGCAACAACAATTTTCATCGCTTAACTATCACGAAGTTTCTCTACATCCGAAGCAATCTGATCAAGGTCAAGCTCAGCAATAGGAATTCGATTTTTCGCTAATAATTTCTCAAATTCATACCGTGTTAATCCTGAAAATTGAATTGCTTTCCCAAGTGTCAATTTACCCTCTTGAAACAACATTTTCGCAATTGAAGTTTGAAAATGTGCTTTTAACTCGTCCTCAGATTCATTAAGCGCAATCATCAAATCAGCAGGAACATCAACAGGTATGGTTATATTTGGCATGTCTCTATTTTTGAAATTAACGCATTCGCAAATTTAATGTTGCAAATAAGCGAATTCACAATTATGCAAAGCTAAAACAATTAATGAAATTTACTAATCGGGATAATCTCTACTTTCTGCTCGGCAAGCAATATCTGTGCTTTGTTTAGGTCTTCGGCAAAACCAAGCAAGAAGCCTCCGCCACCCGATCCGCAAAGTTTGAGGTAATAAGTGCCGGTGTCGATGCCGGTTTGCCAAATATCGAGAAAAGCAACAGGAATCATGGGCTTGAGATGCATAAACAGAAATTTTGACAGTGATTTCAGGTTTTTAAAAAACGTTTTGAAATCGCCCTTCACGATGGCTTCTATGCTGCTGTTGGTAAAAGGAATCATCTCATCAGTAATCAGTTTTTTAAAACTTTCCTGCTTGCACTGGTCGAAAAACAAACTTACCAGGGGGCCGGTTTTTCCGGGCTTTCCGGTGTTAATCAGGAAAATTCCGCCGTCCTTTGAAAATTCCCGTGGAATGCCCACTGATTCGATATGATGGTCGGGCTTGATGAGCAAGGGATTACGAATGTACGAATTCAGCGGATCCATGCCCGAGCTTACGCCATGGAAAAAGGATTCCATCTGGGCAAATATCGTTTTCAGCTTATTGAATTCCAACCGTGAAAGGTGATCGTTTTGCTTGATCCTATCGGTGGCATATTTTTCGTAAATAGCCGCTACCAGTGCTCCCGAGCTTCCCACGCCAAAACCCTGCGGAATGGAAGACTCGAAATACATGCCTTTTTCAATATCGCTTTTAAACCGTTCAAGGTCTAATTGTGCTATTAGCTCTTTGTGCAAGTGCTTTTTTTGGAGATAGGCCAAAAATTCGGCAAGTGATTGGTTTGAGTCTTCGGCAAATTTCAAGTCGGTATATTTGTCTTCGTTAATAAAACTCAGTTCACCTTTGAAATGCGTGTAAGGCACCGTTAACGCCATCGAATCGCACATGATGCTGTACTCGCCAAAAAGCAAGATTTTTGCGTAAAATATTCCGTCCTTGTTTATCATTCTTATCGTATCCTTTTAGGGCCATTACCCATTTTATCATCAATCATTTTTCCTGATTCGCACAGGGGTTTCAACGCTTGTTCAATAAATTCCAGTACGGCGGCTTTATCTGTTTCGGGATAAAGCACATGCACGTTTGAGCCGGCATCGAGGGTGAAACAAAGGTTTACCCCCGATTGTTCCCTATAGGTCTGAATTTTTTTGATAATTTGCAAAGTGCCTGGTTCCATCAAAATATAGCCGGGCATCGAAGCCATCATCATCCCGTGCAGGGTCAGTGCTTCGCTTTCGACTACAGCAATAAATGCTGCTAAATCCCCGCTTTCGATGGCCTTTATGAGCTTCCCCATATTTTGGGAAGCCTGCAGGTATCTGGCCGGGGCAAAAGGATTTCCATCCATCAGGCTGTGTCCGGCACGGCTCGAAACTTTCTTTTCGCCCTTGCTGACAATGAGAATTGTATCATTAAAATTTTGGAAAGCCTTATGAATGGGAAGCTCAAAAGGTGTGGCAAATTTGTCGGAGGAGTCGGGAATAAACGCTGATATTCCCCAGCTCGAAAGTTTTCCATACACGCTCCTCGATGCGCTGCCCGAGCCAATCCGCGCGAAATAGGAAGCCCTGCGGTAAAAATCTGAATCTGCCATTTTTGGATCACCTGAAATTTCCTGCTCAATACTACACAGGCAAAGCGCGAGAGCACTCATGGCCGAAGCAGAAGATGCGATGCCGGCGGAATGCGGAAAAGTGTTGTGCGAATCAATGATAAAATCCAGCTTGGTAAGGAAATTTAATTCATTGCTTATGGTATCAAAATAAGATTGGATTTTTTTTTCAAAAGCTGGATTATTTTTCCCTTCAAAATAAAAATCTATCAACCCTGTCCCAGGTTTATAATCAATTTTTGTTTCGGTGTAAGATGCCGAGAGTGTGATGCTAAGAGAAGGGTTGGCCGGAATTTGAAAGCCTTTTTTTCCCCAGTATTTTATCAGGGCAATGTTGCTCGGGCTTTGCCAGGCAACAGTTCCGCTTTTATTTAGTTTGTCTCCACTCATTTCAAATTGCATAAGGTTTGCCAATTTTAGGATTTTGATTTTTGTTGTAAAACAATCTTATCAAAAGTAAAAACTACATCGAACCCTTTTTTACTAAGATAATTTTTCAATTCGTCCAAATTTCCCCGCCAGGTCATCAATATAAAATCGCCACCCCAGGCTCCCAGAGATTTTACCGCTCCCGGAAAATCGGGGTAGGTAGTTTCTTTTATTCCCGGAATTTCCAATATGTCCGCCATGATTTTTTCATGTTCATCTATCAAAAATTCAAACTCCTCCAAATTGTGGGCGGATGCAAGCCCGGCTGAAATTTCGGATATTCGCTCAATCTCCTTTTCCCGCCCAATTAATTTATCTCTAAAATCTTTGATGCTTTGATGCGATTGCTGTTTTTTTCCTAAATAAACAAAGTAGATATTCTGTTTAAAATCAGGGGCGAAACTTACATGCTCGATTACAGGATGCTGGTTGTGGAGCGTATAAAAAATAGGACTTTCGGCCATGGCGCAAGCCACATCGTAGCCCGAACCTGTAGAAGTCGCAAAATGTAAATCAAAGGGATTTATCTTAAACCATTTGGCCACATTTGCAATTAAGGTAGAGCTGGTTCCCAGCCCCCAGTTAATGTCAAAATCAGTACGTGTATTTATTTCCAAACTTAGGTAGCCGGGCAAAATGTGAGGATTCAAGCGATGGGCATGTTTCAATATTTTGGCAAGCGTTTGTGCTTTTGGCGGGTCGTTGGTTTCGATTATTTTGAGGCTTTCCAAATCAAAATCGGCACTAAACCACAGGCGATCATATTCAAAAGCACACCAACGCAATTTTCCGGCTGGCTCATTCCTGTGAAAAAGCTCAAGGCTTTGTCCGAATTTTAAGGGCACAGCCAGGGATCTGGCACCTTTTAGCACCAGGTATTCCCCACTGATCAAAAATTTGCCAGACGAATAAAAGCTTCCGGATTTTTTCAATTTCAATATTTTTCGATGGGAGCCTCCTTGCGCAGGCTTTCTACAAATTGTTTGACGGAGGTATGCGAAACCTTGTAATTGGCAAAATGCGCTATGGCCAATTTCTTTTCACGCTCACTCAAGTCGAAGGAATTGAGAATATTGAGCAGGTGCATTTTCATGTGCCCCATCTGAATACCTTTGGTAACAAGTGATTTGATTGCACCAAAATTATTAGCCAGTCCTACCGAGGCAGCAATCATCATCAATTCGGGGGCTGTGGGACTGCCCAGCAGGTCGAGCGAAAAGCGGGCTAAGGGGTGCAAAGCCGTTAGGCCACCCACGGTTCCCATCGAAAGGGGAACAGTGAGGCTGTATTTAAATTTGCCACCGGAAATATCCACATCGGAAAGCGAGCGGTACTTGCCATCGCGGGCGGCGTAGGCATGTCCGCCGGCTTCGATAGCCCTAAAGTCGTTTCCGGTGGCCAGAGCCACAGCATCAATTCCATTAAAAATTCCCTTGTTATGGGTAGCTGCACGGTGCGTATCCACTTTGGCTATCTGCACAGCTTTTTCAAATTTCCAGACAAAATCTTCGGGGTCATCAATTTCGCCGGTCTTGCGCAAACACTCAACACTACATTCTATCTCGGTTTTTACCAGGCATTCGGGCGTATAATTACTTAGGATGGCCATGATTACCCGGCAATTTTTCTCTTCGCCATCGTAGTGCTCATTTTCGCGGAAGTGCATTTTGAGGATGTCGGCAAAATCTTCGAGGCAGGAGTTGATGAAATTGGCACCCATCGCGTCCACGGTTTCAAAAGTCGCCATGAGCTGGTAATAGTTTTCTATTTCATCGGTCATATCCACAAGCTCGATATCCAGGATGCCGCCCCCTCGTTTTTCCATACTTTCGGTGTGATGCTTTGCTCCTTCGATCAGGTTGCGCTTTAACAAAGGGAATAAGGCCTGCAATTTCTCAACTTCGCCCTTCCAGATAAAGTGCACCTGCCCTACTTTGGAAGTAGCGATAACTTCGGAGCGGAAACCACCTTTTTCTGACCAAAACTTAGCACCATTGGAGGCCGCTGCCACCACCGAGCTTTCTTCGATCACCATGGGCACCAGGTACGACTTGCCGTTGATCAAAAAATTGGGGGCAATGCCATAAGGAAAATAAAAATTAGATATGGTGTTTTCGCTGAATTCGTCAAAGAGCTTTTGTTTGGCAGGGTCATCGTGCCAGTAGCTTTTTAGATCTTCGATCACCTGCTCCGAATTTTCAAACCTGCTGCCCACCAGTTCAAGCTTGGCATGTTTGTTCAGTTTGGAGAAGCCTGAAATAATATTTCTATTCATTGTTTTGAAAAAATTTATGCAAAAATAGCCTTTTAGTAAATAGTAATTGCGGCTATAGATTATCAACTTATAAGAGGCAAACAAATCAGGCGGGCTTTTTGTTTATTGATATTTCAATTACATTAAACAAGAGTGGATTTTAATATTTGGAACCTATTGGATTTATCATGTTAAACTTTCAGGCTTTTGGCTTGCAGGTTTTCTTCGACTTTCACAAAAATACATTATTTCGTACGACTTTATGTAATTTGATACAGTTATTCAAAGAACTTTTTGTGAATGACCACACTTTTACAAAGGACTTTTTGTAAATAATCACACTTTTACAAAGGACTTTTACTTTTTTCGCTCAATAACTTTTAGTGTTTCTTTGAGCCTTGTGGTCTTGGTGGCTATCCATAATTCTCTTGCCACGAAGGCACTAAGACACGAAGGTTCACAAAGTTTAATTTCCGGTACATTTTATTTCTTAGTGTTTCTTAGAGCCTTTGAGTCTTGGTGGCAATTCCTGGATTTCATTTGCCACGAAGGCACTAAGACACGAAGGTTCACAAAGTTATTTTTCAAGTACAATTATTTCTTCGTGTTTCTTTGAGCATTGGATTCTTGGTGGCTATTCTTCCGTTATCCCATGTCACAAAGGCACGAAGACACGAAGACACGAAGACACAAAGGTTCACAAAGTTTAGATAACCATCCTTTTAATTCCATATTTTATTATAGGTACATTCATAAGTGTCCGGAAGTTTAAAGTACAAAAAAAGCCCGAAGATTCCTAATTTTGCAGCGCAAACTTCAAAAAAAAAATCATGGGCTTTATATTACCGCACAAAAATACAAAAAAATCAGATTCTAC
>Ga0307929_1000609_pt1 | contig 33553 bp, 34 predicted proteins | sample AceLakmetage1330_FD_203160 | JGI IMG/M metagenome (GOLD analysis project Ga0307929, IMG submission 203160) | Saline water microbial communities from Ace Lake, Antarctica - #1330 | ecosystem: Environmental > Aquatic > Non-marine Saline and Alkaline > Saline | place: Antarctica: Ace Lake...
TATTTTTCAATTGCTGGGCATCGCTGATATAATTTTGTTCCTGAACAGATTCCTTTTTATCATAAGTCTGCTGCAGTTTTTGGAATTTTGAGAAAGGCTTACCTCATCTGGTTGAGCCTTGGAAGCATCTTCATTTTTTGAGGCAAACTTTCTTGTGTCTTGGAAAAAAACCGTATCCTGGTATCCATTTGGAAAACGAATATTGGATATTGCGGTCAACATTTTCCCCCTCACTTAAACAATATCACAAACATTTTTTTCGATCGGTACGCCAACATGATTAAGTCACTCTTTTTGAAACCTTACAAAATCCCTTCCAAAAAACCAAACTCCATTGTAAAGATTATACTTCCGAAATAAAATAGTGTCAATTTTTTTATCAAGGAATTCTGTGAGAGGCGATTGATACACAAAAAACCAAAAAGGATTTCAGCGTTTGCTGGAACCCTATTAGTTTTATTTATTGGCGTCCCCAAGGGGACGTGTAATTTATCATCGTTGCAAAGCACATCTTCAATTGGCATATAACCATTTGATTTTTTATTGCATTTACGATTTATCATAAAAATTCACCTTTCTTCATTTTAGCTTTATTCCCTCCACTTTCCGTTTTCAAAAACTGCCTTTCTATATAAATAATCAGAACATATGATGAAAAATTAAGCCGTTAATAATTTTTATTTTTCGACAGCAGAATTGATACCATAGCTTCTTGCCAGGATCTTTCGAACGACATTTAAAAGGGAATCAGAACGAGATGTTAAATAATTGAAAAGCTAAAAAACTTCACATACCAGATATAGTGTATCCAATATTGGGCCAGGACTGGAAAATCAAATAGTCGGTGTTTTCCAAAAATTTATTTCTGAACGATTATAACACAGATACGTAATAGGTTGCTATCCATAGAATATGAATCCGGTATTCGCAAGGCTGATGCCATAAAGGTGTGGAGCCAAAATTTATATACCTTCAGTTATTTTCGGTCTGACAATAATTATACCTTAAACTTTCCCACCATCACTTTGAGCTGATCAGATAATTCAAAAATGAGCTGAAAGATTCATTTCATTGATGGTATCCGGAAATCATGAAATCAGAGGGAGCAATAAATTCAGAGCCTCAAACTTTGATGAATTAGCCCCCGGTTTTAAATGGTCGCATCCTAAGGGATAGCTGCAATTCACAAACCCTCTTTAGGTCGCTCAAAACCTGCCCCCAGTAATAATTATTAAATCCGGCATATTCGCTGCTGCCATCGTAATTAGTGTGGCGGAAGTCAAGCGTTGTAATGGATTTTTCGATCGTAGCTGAAGCATCACACTCTCTTTCGACCTTACACGCTAAACTTTCACGTTCAGAAATTTCAAAAACAAAATGTGTGCCTGTCCACAATGAAGCCGGACTCTCGAGCGGATGACTGCTGATACACTTCCACTCAACAAACTTTTTTAAAAAGTTTCATAAAATGGTAACCGGAGATAAAAACCCATCTGGTTTTACTATCAACACAGTACATTTGATATTATTAAGAGTTTTTTCTGCTTGATTCCCAATCAGTAACCCAGGAATACCAGAGCGAGCTATCGAAACCATTACCACCACATCAATTTTCAAATCTACAATACCTTTTTTAATCACATCTTCAATTTTACCTTCTCTTAAATGAATATTATCAGTTTTGTGGAGGATATTTTTTTCCTTAGTTGATCAAGTCCATGGTCAAGAGTTTCCTCTTTTATTACAAGATCATGTTTATCCCGCAACACCTTTTGAATGATTGGTATGAATCCGCTCGTCTCTGAATATTCTGCCTTTACATCGAGACCACTCCAATGTTCATTGTTCATAAAACGATCAATATTTTTAGTGTTCTGCTCGAGTATCGATTGCTTTATTTCATTGTATCAACCGCTAATTTTTAGACTCAATTCATCCAATAGTGTTGTCTCGTCTACGATAAGTGTAGAAACTTTTGCTTCATTCTGACGGGCTAATTTTCCTACCTTTTCAGCACTATTCACATGGCTAAGCGTTGTTCTATCAAGAATGTAAAGTATATTTTTGAACCTTTTCACGAAGTAAACTTTTTATCGAATAATTTTTTATTTCTTGCAGTAATCCAATTTAAATAGTTTATAATTATAAAAAATTAACTAAACTTGTCAACATTATATAAAGAAACCAAACATTCCTTTTTTGGCACCTCCCGGGTTATTTTTTCTGCTGTTGTCTTCCTATTTTCGATATACCTTTTTCCAATTGAAATGAACAACTGATTTATCGATTTGAAAGATTTCGCCACATCCGATATTTTGATTTCAGCATTGTTTTTCCCAACAAATGGGCAGCTGCGGGTGTTGTGACAATAATAAACAGCATGATCCCAATCACGCGGGATGTTACCGCTGAATCAACAAAAAACAGCGCAACAGATAGCAGTATCAAACCAATGCCGAAGGTTCCCGCCTTGGTAACGGCATGAACTCGCATATATATATCCGGCATCCTAAGGATACCGATGGCTGCAACCAGCGTAAAAAAGGTGCCGATCAGAAGGCATACGGAGATTAATGCTTCCATGGTTCCTCCCCTTTGGTGTCACCGGTTTGGCTCAATCGTTCTCCAATAAATTTTACAAACGCTACTGTTCCTAGAAAAGCCACGAGTGCCAGCGTTGTGGCAATATCAAGAAAAGCGGTTTCGCCACTGCTGATGGCATGTGTTGCAATGAAACTGATGGTAATGAACCCGATTAAATCCAAGGCTACTAACCTGTCTGCATGGGTCGGCCCCATCAGCAGTCTGATAAAAGCACACAGAAAACTGATCAGCAGACCACCATAAACAATGGTTATGGTTACAGAAAACAAATCACTCACGTGTCACCTCCAGAAGTTTCTTTTCCAGGCCGTCTTTTATTGCTGAAATCACCGCTGCATGATCCTGTGCAAACATGGCATGAACAATCAGGTGTGTTTTTCCCGGATTGACATCCAGGCTAAGCGTTCCCGGTGTCAGCGACACCATATTGGCCAGCAACGTGATCTCCATATCACTCGTTGCGTCCAGCGGTACATGGACGATATCCGGAACGCTTCTAAATTTCGGGGACAATACTTCCCAGGCCACTTTGATAACCGATGCCATCATTTCATAATGAAAATACACCAACAGAACCACCGCCGCTTTTAACCGCCTGAAATATGATTTATCCAGACCAAAAGGCCGGGTCAGCCACAGAGAGCCCAGACCAAGGGCAAACCCAATAGAAAAATCGATGATACTGTAGGCATGATTGACCAGGACCCAGGCACCGGCAAACGAGAGATTCAAGATAAAATAGGTCATCATTTTTCTCCTAAAACGGCTTGGATATAGTCCGCCGGTTCTAACAGCTGCATGGCAGCTTGGTCTGCAAATCGGAAAAAGGGTTCTGCAGCAAGCCCGATAATGATTGTCATCAAGGCAAAGGTTGCAATGGGAATAAGATATAAACAGGCCTCCCGTGATGATAATGGCCTGACTTGTGTTAAAACTGGATCGGCTGGGTCTGGTTTCCAAAAGGCTTCATTCCAGATTTTTAACATCGAATAAATGGTCAGAACGCTAACGATAAGTGCAGTTGCTGCCAGCCAGTAATGACCGGTTTCAATACTGGCACGAATCACCGCAAATTTACTCCAGAAACCGGACAGGGGGGGGAAACCGGCAAGCGAAAAAGCCGGTATCATAAACAAAACGGCAAGAAATGGAAATGATCTATAAACGCCGCCCATTTTAGAAAGCTGGTCACTGCCAAATTTACGGTTCAAAAAGCCACCAATCAGAAACAGGTTTGCTTTTACAATGATATGGTGAATCAGATAAAGAATCGAACCTGCGATTGCCAGTCGGGTGTATAGCGCAATGCCGATGATGATATACCCGACCTGGCTGATGATATGAAAAGAGAGTATCCGTTTAATCGTAAACTGGCTGGCCGCACCCAGAACACCGGTCAGCATTGTCAGGCCTGACACTGCAATGAGAACGGTCTGCCAGCCTGTACCTTCAAAGGGAAAAACCAGTGTAAACATTCGGATCACAGCATATATTCCTACTTTTGTCAGCAAAGCTGCAAACAAGGCTGCCACACTGCTTGGAAGCGTATGATAAGAGGCGGGAAGCCATGCATATAAAGGAAACAGGGCAGACTTAACCGAAAATGAGAACAGAAACAGCCCTGCGAGGATATGTATCAGACCCGGTGAAAGATTTGCGGTTTTATGATGGAGTTCAGCAAAGTTGAGCATGCCGGTCGCCCCATAAAGAAGCCCAATGGCCAGTAGCAGCGTCAAGGTTGAAATCAGGTTCAAAAAGACATATTTGACCCCACCGTGGATCCGGATCGATCCTGCGTCCAGCATCATCAGGCTGAAGGAGGCGATCAGCATGACTTCAAACCATACATACAGATTAAATAAATCAGCTGTCAGAAATGCGCCATTCACACCAACGAGCAAAAATTGGATCAAGACCTGGTAGTTTGCAAATGAGGGCTTAAGTTTAAGATCCGCTGCCGAATAGATCACAATGCCAAGCCCGATGATCCAGGTGATCAACACCATGGCTGCAGAAAAAAGATCAGCAGCAAACACAATGCCGTATGGTGCCGGCCAACTGCCTAATGAAACTGCCTGGGGACCCTGCTTTATAACCAAAGACATCAGCATCACACCAACGGTCAGACCAAAACCGGCAGTCGTCCATGATACTGCTGTAACAATGGCTGTTCTTTTTCTTAACATGTAAAGAAAAAGGGCTCCCCCCAATGGAATAATAACAGGCAATACCAGCAACCAGTTCATCATCTCTCCTCTCGTTCAGAGAGATCCATCAAGTTAACATCTGCAGATTCCCTTACCTGGCAGGCCTTGTAGGCCAGTACCAGGCAAAATATCAACACACCGAACCCGATCACAATCGCCGTAAGAATCAAGGCCTGGGAAAGCGGATTGGCATATGGCGTGTCAGGCATCACAGCACCGGGTGGAACAATCGGAAGCCCTTTTTTTGAAAGCCGTCCACAAGTGAGGATAGCCAGATTAACACCATTGCTTATCAGGACGAAACCAAACAATATACGCAGAATATGACGTTCCAGCATCAAATATACACCTGCCGCGATTAACACCCCTGTTATAAGAGATAATAACGACGACATTATTCCAACTCCTCAACTATCCGCAGCAATATTGACAGCACCGCCCCAAACACTGCCAGATAAACTCCGACATCAAACAGCAATGGGGTTCCCATGGGGAGAATTTTTTCCCACCAGATTCCGCTTAAAAACGGACGATTCAACGACAGGGCAAACAGTCCTGAAAAAAGAGAAATACCAACACCCAATACCGCAATCAGGCCTGGAGAAAAATGAATCCGCTGTCTGACATATTCAGCGGATTCTGCGAATATCATCAGAGCAAAGGCGATCACTGCAATCAGTGCACCGATGAATCCGCCTCCGGGATCATTATGTCCCCTCAAAAGAAGATACAGAGAGAAAAGCAGCATGATGCCGATAACAATGTGAGCGGTTGTCCTGAAAATGACGGATTTCATCCGTTTCTCCTTTTTCTCTTGTTCAGGAGGGTCGACGCACCCAAAGCGGCCATGACCACAACGGATATCTCACCCAATGTATCAAGTGCTCTAAAATCAACCAGGATGACATTAACCATATTTCTTCCATGGGCTGCGATGACACTGTTGGCGGCAAAGTAGTCCGTCAGTCTTGTATCCATTGTTCCGGAGGTAATGCTGTAGAGAGTCCAAAAAACGCCGACACCAACCGATAGGGAAACACCTGCATTGACAGCTCGTCTGACTGCCGAATGCGTTGCAGCATCAGCAAATCCAGGTAATCGGCGCACAACCATCACCAGGAAGATGACGGTCAAGGTTTCAACCAGCAGTTGGGTTTTGGCAACATCCGGGGCATTATAAAACATCAGAAACAACGTCGTGATAAACCCGACCGTACCCAGCAAGAAAATCCCCATCAAACTTGACGAAGACAGCAGAAGGGTTATCACTGCCGCTAGAAGGAAAACAGCCAGTATGACTTCATGTAAACTGATACCGTGGAAATCTATTGTGTCAGGGACGGGTAATGCAGGTGCATACCAGATGAGCAAAAACCCCAACATGCTGAAAAGCAAAAACATATAATCAGCTAAACGACCATGCTGCAAAATCCCTGTCTGCCAGGATGCCAGTCGGGATATCATATTTATCACCCCTTCGAAACAATCGTCTCCTGACGGCAGACGTCTGGTGACCTGGTCTATAAAACCCGAGACCGCATCATGATACCTGTATATCATTACGCCCAGCAGCAAGGACACCCCCCCCAGTATCAACGGCTGGTTAATTCCCTGCCACAGCTTGAGAGGTTCTGTCTCAAGGCCCGGGTTGACAGCGATACTGGCCGGACCTATCAGTGTTGTGTTGAGCCATTCTAATCCGAATACTGTTGTGAAAAGTCCTATAAATCCAAGACATAAGGGCGGCAGCCATAAAAAGGTGTATTTCTCGACAGCCTTAAGCGGTACACAATTTTCATCCGGGTGAGCAAGAAATGGTTTAATGACGATGATAAACGCAAGGGCTGCCATGATGGAATTAACAATAACGAGTATGGCCGTCGGCACATATGAAACACTGAGGGCAGCCTTGTACATATATTCTTTGCTGAGAAATCCCGGAAAGGGGGGGATGCCTGATTTTGACAAAGCGGACAGTCCTGCAGCAATAAAACTCAACTTAAGGATACCACCCAACCCGGCAAGATAACGATAATCTCTTGTGCCGGCTGCTTTGTCAACGGTACCGATCACCATGAAAAGGGCTGCTTTGTAGAGCGCATGGGCAATGATGAACATCAGGGCCGCAGCGATTGCATAGCGGTTACCAAAAGCCAGCAGAAACATCAATTTTCCGAGTGCTACATTGGTACTGTAGGCCAGCATCAACTTGAGGTCTTTTTGTTTTAGCGCAAGTATGCCTGTCCAGACGGCTGTTGCACCCCCCACGATGATAAGAGACCAAAACCACAAATCACTGTGGCTGAAAACAGGGGATAACCGGGCCAGCAGATAAACACCTGCCTTGACCATGGTTGCTGAATGCAGATATGCACTGACCGGGGCGGGTGCTGACATGGCACCGGGCAGCCAGAAATGAAAGGGGATCTGTGCTGATTTTGTAAATGCACCGACAAGTATCAGGACGAGTGTTGGTAAAAACAGGTTACTGGTCTTGATCAAGTGAATATTTTTTATGATGTGATCCAACTCATAGCTGCCGGCCATGCCACCCAGCAGTATCAAACCCGCCAGGAGAGCCAGCCCTCCAGCGCCGGTCACCAGGATCGCTTGAAGTGCATTTTTTCTCGATATCTGTTGATCATGATTGAAGCCGATCAATAAATACGATGTCAGTGTGGTCAACTCCCAGAAAATAAACAAAATCAAAATATTTCCCGCCAAAACCAGGCCGAGCATGGCCATCATGAACAAGGTCAGGTAGATATGGAACAGTGCACTTGACGGCTTGCCTCTCATGTAATGGTAGGCATAAAGCTGCACCAGAAAACCGATGCCGCATATCAGCCATGAAAAAAGCATACTCAACCCGTCCAGCTGAATTGAAAACGAAACCCCTAAAGATGGAACCCATGGCCATTGCCAGCGCATTCCATGAGGGTCGTATAGACTTGAAAGCGCTAAGAGCAGCAACAAATGGACTGAAACAGATATGATAATCGCTGTTCGCTGAAATGTGGATGGTTTTATCAAGGAAATATTGTTTCCTCCATCTTGGGATATAATTTCATTTTATGACGAAGCAAGAAGCAATCGTCCATCTATCAGATATCGGTTTTTTCCCCCAAGTCAGACTCTCTGGCTGTATCCTGAGGAAAAATACTGTCAAAGTTGGCCGTATTTTTTTGTGATGATTTCAGCACTAAAAAGTATCCGATACTCATGGCAAAAATCACCCCGGCCATTGCCCAAACATAATCTGAACTGACTTTGTTGAAATCAAGAATAATTATCTTACGAGCAATTGCCATTAGAGCGGTTGCCATGACAATCTGAACATGTATCACATCTTCACGCAGGTAGATGCAGATATTGACAAAGATCTCGATGGCAATCAGAACAGCCATGAAAGCACCGAATGTCGCAAGGATATCACTGATAGTCAGCAAAAGAAACGGCGGCGTCATCAGTTTCCCGTACAATACCCAACACACATCAACCACGCCCCAGAGAATAACAGCCGTCATGATCAGTGCCAGGAACCTTACGGCCATTTTTATGACAGAGTGAAGTTTTAATATCAGCGGTTCATCATTGTACTCTTGTTTATCCATAGTTATGCTCCAAGGTCAATTCATCTTCATTCTGATGTTATCGCTTCCAATATGTTTAATCCTTCCCCCTTTTTCTTGACAGCCAGAAGCGGCCTGTCAAGTTTTCTGATTAACCTTTCTGTGATACTCCCGAGAAGAATCGCGGCAATATCTCCGCTGCGTCCCCGGGCACCCACAACGATCAGATCGGCTCCCATATTTGCTGAAAACTCCTGTATACCTTGAACAACATCCTTGTTGTTTTTAAAAAACGGCTTGATGCCAATCGATTTCAGGTCAACTTTTGCCAGGGATGCCCTTAATTTTGATTTTGCATTCTCCAGCATGATGTTGGTAAATTCCTCATAGGACTTTCCCGTTTTATGGTGTCCTGCCGGCACCTTGTAATTATTCAGGATATAGATATGATCCAGCCCTGCTGCCTTGGCAAACGCACTGCCCACGTCCAGCGCATTTAGCGAATGATTAGAAAAATCAACCGGCACCAGTATTTTTTCAAGCAAGGCCTTTGCGCCTTTCGGAACAATCATAACCGAGCAAAACGCTTTTCTTGCCAACTTCTCCGAAAGAGAGTTGTTGGCAGCACTGTCACTTGCCTGATGGCCCACGATCAAAAGGTCAATATCATGTTTTTTCGTGTATGAGATTAAAAGCCCCAGCAAGGATCCTTCCAAGGGCTGAAAAATCAGCTTTGAATTCTCATGGCCGTTAAAGTGTTGTTCAACAATCTGTTTCATCCTTTCTTCCACAGCTGTCTCAACAGGGGTGGCAAATTGCGGATAGATCTTTTTAATTTCTTCCGGAATATCGAATGTGTCCGAGACATAAACAAAATGTATTTCCTCGGATTTAGCCATTTTCGATAGTATTCCGGCATTCTGGATCAATTTTTCGTCATGATGGTCCAGGTCCAGACAGACCATTATTTTTTTATATCGATACAAAAGGCCTCCTTTATCAATTAATTGATAGTTTTATTTAGCCGTTTTCTTCGGTTTTCATTTCCTTGTACCATTCTTTGTGTCCATACAGCTCATTTGCACATGGCTGACACAAACTATGTCTGAAAGATACCTCAGATCTTTTTTCAATAAATGTTTCCACGGTTTCCCAATTCCCTTTGCTGTCACGGATTTTTTTTACAATTAGAACATATTGGCACAATTCCGCGCAATATTTTTATCTCTTCAATAAACTGGGATATGGTTTTATTTTTTTCACCCAGTTCAGTATTTATGTAGATAAGTTCTAAATGAGCCTGAATAATATCACGAAGGTTTTCCATCAAGTCGACATGTGCCGATGAAAACCGATTTGTTTTAGTGTCCTGAATACAAATGGTTCCAAACGGATGATTATCTGGAAAGAGGATGGATATACCAAGATATGAGATCATTCCATGGGGTGGTTTGAATTGCCCATTCCATTTTTCCGTTTCCCTGGCATTTTCGACCATCAGCAGATTTTGATCGCCAATCGCTTTTTCACAGTACAAACCTGAATACTTATTCATTTACTATATTCTCTTTAATTTGTGACTTCATCACTCCAATGGGTTTTCCTTCTATCACTTCTTTCTCAAGTAGTTTTGATGCACATTCATCACGCAGAGAACGTTTTTTTAAAAGTATATCATATGCTGCCTTATATTAACTATCAATAATTGTTTTAATTTCCTCATCCAGTATTCCGGCTCTCGTGGCGTCACATAATCCTTCACCAATCCGTAATCATTTTTCAAGACTCTGGTATTATAGTACCAATAAATTTTCCTTACCAGAGCAACTCCAATAAAAATCCCAAACAATGCGCCGGATATGCAATTTTAAAAAGTCTATTTATTTTTTAAAGCCCTCTTAGATTAAAGAGGGCTAATTATCTGGGATATTAAACTTTATAATTCACAAGTTCCGTTTTTGCCCCCATAACATTTATCAAGATGATATGCTATTACGAGCACTGCAATTATAATTGCTATCATAATTTTTCTCCTTTTATATCAGTCGTCCTATTTTGATTTGTATGCTAAATTTGAACATTGACTTTGAACATCAAAACCTTCCGGACCCCCTCCGGTCCTTTGAAACCTCTGGACAAACAATTCTATCACGTTGAAACACATGGCCAGAGTCGGAAATGTAATCTGAACTGGATTGAGCCTGGTATCCCGTCTTGTAATCTTTGCTTGGGTACTTTATCCCTTAAAAAGCAATGCCGCAATTTAAATTGAATCCGCTTTACAACCCGATTTTATCTTGATACAAAATCATCTGCCGATTGCGCTTAAACAATAAACGCTGGGTATTCGATACGAGCAAAGGATATCCAGTTCGAAAAGATTACGGGGACAACTATAAAAAAATTTCTATTAAAAAACTCATATTCAGTATTTTATCCTTACTTTTGACCGGAAGTATAGGGCATCCTGAAAAGGTTAAACCCATCACGGGTTTTGACCTGAACCGTTATGTGGGGAAATGGTACGAGATTGCCAGATTGGATCATTCTTTTGAGCAGGGTCTTGAACGAGTAACAGCGAGTACTATTTTCGTGAAGATGTTGGAATTACGGTAAAAAACCGCAGCTTCTCGAATAAAAACGGCAAATGAAATGAAGCACTTGGCAAAGACTTTTTCACTGAAAAATCATGTGAGGGGTATTTAAAGGTCTCCGTTTTCGGCACATTTTATGGCGCTTACGTCATTTTTGAATTGGACAAAGAGAATTATCAATACGCTTTTTTTTCGGGATCCAGTACCCATACCGTTGGTTTTTATCAAGAACGCCAACGGTCAGTGATAAATTAAAAGCTAAATTTGAGACAACATAAAAGGAACTCGGATTTACGACACAGGATCTAATCTGGGTAAAACAGGAGTAAAAAACAAATGAAAATATATGTAAAACAGGGAAATCGGACAAAGGGAACTCAGATTTTGGCAACCCTGATAAGTGTTATGCTCATAGGGGTGTCGTCAGGCCAGGCGATTGCCCAGGGGCCAATCGATAAGTTCAAACCGGGGTTCAGCGGTTATATTCAGCCCGCGCTTGGCATTGGGTATTCAAAATCTATCTCCGATGTCACTGATGATAACAAGCAGATCAACTCCTTGGATCAGGATGCCAAATCTGAAACCACATTTTTCCCTCTTGTGCTGTGGGAATTGGGATATACCCTTGAAAATAGTAATACCCATTTTTTTGCGGGCACCCCGAAAGAAAACATTGTAGAAGGAACCTTTTTTCTGGAAATCGGGATCCGACAAAAACTGTCCGGCGGCACTATTCTGAGCGCCTCGTGGATTCCAGAACGGCCCGTTATTAACAATAAAGCCTGGAAAGATCCCTTTTTACTGGGCAGCGAAAGACAGGAAATCGACCAGGATTCCCAGGCCTTCAAAGTGGCGGCCGAGTCCATTGGGGGAAGCCCTATTACCCTAAAATTCGGATTTGGCCGGCAAGAAATTGAAACAGAGCAATCCGGGAGTTATCTTTTCCAGCAGCCCGGTTCATCTCTTACGGCCATAGATCTGAAAATGTTAAAACGGAATACGGATTTTCACCTGGTGGAAGCCCAGTATGCTATTCCTCTTGGCCGCGGCATTATGATCCGGCCGGGGGTTACCTATGTGAGAGGGGATGCAGATGGCGATGCCAATAGTTTCAATCGATTCCAGGGCAAAGTTTCTTTTTTATACCCCCGGAAACGGTGGGGATTTTTCGGCAATTTTTCTATAGGCTGGGAAGGATATGACGAGGCCAACCCTATATTCAATAAAACTCGAGAGGATGTGACATACGGCACCACCCTGGGACTTTCTTATGAAGCACCTTTCGGCTGGAAAAATTTTATGGCCACGGCGTTTACATCCTATAAAAAACAGAATGCCAATATCAAATTTTACGATTCAACCTCGGCAATTGTTTCACTTGGGCTGGCATGGCGGTTTTAGCATCATCCGAGAACTCGAGCGATTTCTGGTTTAACGCTTAAAATAATTCCTCAATTTCAATTCAAAGGAATGGTGATTCAAATAGATCTGAGTTTTCATCCTGGGCTGATCATACTTCAACACCTTCAGAATCAGAGCCATGTTTCCATTTTTGGGGTTAGGATCAAATCCTTTAATCTCTTAAATTTTCGCACTGATTTGCTTTTACATAGGCTTGAACTATACGGCGGGCGTCAGAAGTTCCTTGAGACCGGATAAGGAGATAGCGTTGGTTGCAGTCACCGATGGAGAGCGCCCGGGCCATCCGGATGCAGTCCCGTTCATCGGTCAGATGCAAAAATGATTTTATGTCCTCATGACTCTCTTCTTTTTGAATAATTTTGGAATACACTATGGATTGTGCCGCCATCAGCGATTCCCATGCGTCGTCTGCCAGGCGGGGATGGAAAATATAGGCCAGGGTCAACTGGTCGCCCGGGCTGTACAGGTTCTGTTTCTGACCTGGCGCCTGCAATACAATGCGGTCAAGGAATGGACAACAAGGCCTCGGCAAATGGTTCTACCTGGATCAATTGTTTCCCTCTGGCATAGAGATCACGCTCAAGACAGCACATTTTCCGGCTGAATTCAGGGTATTCCATGTTATCTTCAATACTGTCCGTACTGACACCCACAACCTGGGCGTCCCATTTTTCAAATTCTTCCAGATCCCGCTGGAAAGCAATTAATTCATCCGTTCAGACGGGTATAAAAACTGCGTAATAAAGTGCCGGCACCACATTCTTTTTCCCGGTGAAATCACCGAGCGAAACCATTCCCTGTGTAGATTTACCTTTAAATGACGGGGCCTTGTCTCCAACGTCAAGACTGAAGGACACGGCCGGGGAAAACAAAAAGCCAAGCAGGATAGCGCACGGTAAAATCAGTCTTAATTTTTTCATTTTTATTTCTCCTGATGTGTTGTGATCATACCTAAGCAGAATTCAGTCTCGTAATTTTCAATCCAGGGACCTGCCTTTCCTCATTCCATGGTCATATATTCAGGATTGCGGGGTTCAACCAAATGCTTCAGATCAAGCCAGAACTTGGCCCGCTCTTCCGATTCCGGTGGCTGTTGAATCGGTAATTCAAGAAAAGGAACATCCATATTCAAGGCATCAAATTTTTCAGATAAGATTTCTGCCATAATACCCATGAGTATAGGATCTTCAGCACCCGGTTCGTCTACCGGCATGGGCGATTCTGTGCGATACCTGTTCACCTTGTGCCTGCCCCAGTGAATCCCGCAGGTCGGGCTGTTGTAAAGGCCGATATAGGCCACCAGACGATAGCCGTTTCTCAGGAATTCCTCAACCATAAGAAATGGGGTTTGCAGCAGTTCTTTGCAATGATTACGAAAAAACATATTGTCATATTGCTGTCTGCCCTGGGGATTACGCTGTAATCCCATGGCGGTTGTTTCAGGGCAGGCGTATTGGATAATACCGACCCGATACTTCATTAAATAATCCATTAATTCATGTGACAAGGGGAAATTTTGTCCAAGCACATGAACACGACAGTATGGATTAATTAAACACTGTGCAACTAAAATAATTTTTTTATCTTTCTTGCTCATAATGGGTGTCCTTTTAAATGAATAGAAAAAGGGTTCCTTTTTTACCGCGCCAGGGCCTTTGCAAAAATAGTAACGCCAAATTTTAGAGGCAGAGCTTGAAAAAAGGAGCTGTGTTTATGACCCTATAATAAAAGCATCTCCTCCCAAACTTTACAACCCCTTATATTATACGAGCGATGATTTTTATTTCCCGGCCGGAAAATGCTAACATCTATTATAAAATTATAATAACAGGTTGCATGAATTGGATAAGCGTGTATATTATTTGAACTGTATAATTTTATTTCTTTCACGATTTGTTCCGATAATATAAGACTCATCAGCTTTGATTCGATTGGTGTGCTCTTTGAGTGAAAAATAAAGTTACACGCATTCTTTATTAACCCAAATTTGGAGGATTCATCATGGAGGTAAAAGATTATTGTAAGGCAATGAAGGCAGAAGTTACTGCTTGGAAAGAAAAACTCGAAGCAATGAAAAAAGTTGCAGACACTTACGGATCTGCTGAAAAAGAAAAAGTATTACCATTAATTGGGCAGCTTGATCAAGAAGTCGTAGCAGCACAGCTTCGAGTTGATCAGTTAGAGAATGAATGTCCATCCGACTGGTCGCCCATGAAAAATGACCTTGATGACCTTTTTGGAACAGTTGGAAGCAAAGTTGACAGAGCATGGAAAGACCTTGAAGCTGGAAATGTAGGAGGCTGAACATCATAGCCATAGTGTTCGAATAAGAGAAAGGCCCCTCCCATACATTTGAGGGGCCTTTTTTTCGAGTATAGATCGCAGAATTTTAAGCTGGAGAGACTTCATGAAAACATTAGATACAGATGTGATCATTATTGGAGCAGGTATTTCCGGCTTGTCTTGCGCTAAGAATCTTATGAAAGAAGGTATAAGATTCTTGATTCTTGAAGCCTGTCAACGAGTGGGGGGCCGGATAAAATCAGATCGTGTTGATGGGTTTATACTTGATCATGGATTTCAAGTTTTGCAAACCGCTTATCCTGAGGCCCGCAGTCTGTTAGATTATGATGAACTCAATTTAAAACCATTTTCACCAGGCGTCGCGGTAAGGAAGAATGAACAACTGTTTTACATTTCTGATCCGATTCGAAGACCGCAGGATTTATGGGGTACGCTGACATCACCCATTGGCACAATAACGGATCGATTGAGAATTCTACGGCTCGTTGCTGAAAATAAAATTAAAGGACCAAAGGGCATCTTTGAATCAACGGATATGAGAACCATAGATTTTTTAAGGGCATATCCGTTTTCTGACCGCATCATCGAGAGTTTCTTCAGACCATTCTTCGCCGGTGTCTGCCTTGATCCTGAGATAAATGCATCCAGCAGGGTTTTCAGATATCTTTTTAACATATTTGCTTCAGGAGATGCCGCGCTTCCTGCCAAAGGAATGGGAGCAATCCCTTTGCAGCTTTCAGAAGGTATTCCAGCAAATCAAATCCGTTTGGGTACAAGAGTAGAATTGATTGATAATAAAAGTGTGACACTCACAACCGGTCAGAAAATTACCGGCAAAACAATTGTAATTGCAACAGAAGGACCAGAGACAAAACGATTGTTAAAAAGTCCTGTCAAATCTATGTCAAAGGGAGAACGGTGTCTATATTTCTCTGCTGAAAACCCTCCTATTTCCAGCCCATTTTTGATTTTGAATGGCGAAGGAAAAGGGCTCATTAACAATCTTGTTATACCAACCCTGACGGCGCCTTCTTATTCGTCATCTGGTAGACACCTGATAGCTGTTGTCGTGCTGGATCATCAATCAATGGACAATGAATCATTGGAGGGTTCGGTTCAAAGCGAATTGCTTCAATGGTTTGGAGACCCAGTCAGAAACTGGCATCATATAAAAACATATCATATTGATCATGGGCTGCCGGATCAGTCTCCACCCGTATCAAACCCGGCAATCGATTCTGGTCGAGTAAGGGATGGTGTATACACCTGTGGTGAATATCAAAGTATTCCTGGCATCCAATGGGCGCTGTTGTCCGGTCGCATGACAGCAGAGCAAATAATAAACGAAAACCATTTCAATTGAGTTGGTCATATGGTGATGAGAAAAATTCATATGGCAGCTTGAAATAAAATATAAGCGGGGTAATGATGAAACCAACTATGATTATTTACGGTGCCTCCGGTGCAATTGGATCTGCTACGGCAAAAATACTCTATGACCGAGGATTCAGCGTTCATCTGGTTGGAAGGAATGAGAAGAAGCTTGTGAGCTTGGGCAGTGATCTTAACGCCGGGATCACCATTGGAGATGTTACGGATCAAGACCTGTTCAAACGCGTGAACGATGATGCTGGAAGTGATATCGGGGGAATTGTGTATGCCGTGGGTACAATCAACCTGGGCAGCATTCGAAAGTTCAAGGAAGCGGATTTTCTTCTCGATTTTAAAGTAAATGCGTTAGGTGCTGCGATGGCAGTCCAGTCTGCTTTTACCAAACTTAAAAAAAACAAACAAATATCATCTATTGTTCTGTTTTCAAGTGTGGCAGCTCAAAGGGGATTTTCAATGCATACCTCCATCGGTATGGCCAAAGGGGCTGTAAATGGATTGACTCGTTCGCTGGCTGCTGAGCTTTCACCTAAAATCCGAGTGAATGCGATTTCACCATCCGTCACACAGACGCCTCTATCCGAAAAGATTTTGTCCAATGAACAGATGGCTGAGTCGATTAAAAATAAGCATCCCTTAAACCGTCTGGGAACCCCCGAAGACATCGCAACGCTTGCCGCATTTTTAATTTCAGAGGACGCTGGATGGATCACAGGTCAGATCATCGGGGTTGATGGGGGTCGCTCAACAATCGAAGTGAAGGGATGATAAACGTGTTGAATGAATTAACATTCCAGGATCGGGCAGCCGGTTCATTGGCTGGGCTTTTCATTGGAGATACTCTGGCAATGCCGGTTCATTGGTACTACGATACCAAGGCCTTGAAAAGAGATTACGGATTGGTGAAGGATTTTGTGGCACCACAGAACCCACACCCAGATTCGATCCTATGGCGGTCATCTTATTCACCACGAAACAAGCGCGTTGATATTTTGCACAACCAATCAAAATTCTGGGGCCAGCGAGGAATACATTACCATCAATTTCTGAAAGCCGGAGAAAATACCCTGAATCTAAAACTTGCCCGGGAACTGCTGCTATTTCAAAATGATAACGAATATGATGAACGTGTTTGGTTAAATCATATGGTCACCTTTATGACCACTCCTGGCAATCATAATGATACATATGTAGAGGAATATCTCAGATATTTTTTTACCCAATACGGTAAAGGATGTGACTTGATGGAATGTGGTAGAAAGGATGAAAACCATATAGGCGGATTGAGTCTCATGCTGCCGCTTCTCATTGTATTGGGACAAGACAGGGAATATGCTTTAAAAACAGCTTTAAATCATATGAACTTGACACATGGAGGCCCTGCCATGAATTACGGAGGAAAAATTATTGCTGATATTATCCTTGATGTGCTCCATGGGAAAAAGCTTGAAAATGCAATTGTTGAGCATTATCGAACAAAAGGTGGCAATGTGTCAGCAGATTCATTTGAATCTTTAATTGAATTTCCGGATCATATCGTCGTTGGAAAGCATTTTTCATCCGCCTGTTACATGGACCAGTCAATCCCTGCGACGCTTTATCTGGCCTTTAAATATGCTCAGGAGGCTGAGTCTGGCTTGATTTCAAACACCATGTGCGGGGGTGATAATGCCGGAAGGGGATCGGTTTTGGGTTCCCTGCTGGGTGCTGCCGGCGGTTTAAATTGCTGGCCGGACAGATGGATTAATGGTTTAATTGATATTACCCAAAATGACCTTTCTAAATGGGTTTAATTAATTTGAGTCAATTTGATTGTATAACAAAAGATGAATGCTGTTACAAAAAAAAACATATTGAAAAGGAAAGTAAAAAATGGAACTGAAAAATTATTTTGAAACGACAACAGGAACTGGTATTTTTTCAACTGCTGACAAGAATGGCCATGTTGACGCTGCCATTTATTCACGGCCTCATTTCTTAGAAGGGGAAACATTGGCGTTCATTATGCGGGATCGCCTGACTCACAAAAATCTTGAGTCTAATCCACATGCAGTTTACCTTTTTATTGAAGACGGACCCGGGTACAACAAGGGCACACGGTTATACCTGACCAAGGTAAAGGAAGAAAAAAATACGGAAAGGATTGAATCTTTGAAACGCAGGAAAAAACAGTTCGATCCCGGCGAGGACAGATTCCTCGTGTTTTTTGAACTTGATCGGCAGCGTCCACTCGTCGGTGATGATAATAGGAAATGACGATTCAAGCATCCCGCATAAAAAAATTAAACCAATTACCACATTCTTCCGGGATGTTTGTGTTGTATTGGATGCAGCAGTCACAGCGGGCTGAGTGCAATCATGCGTTAGAGCATGCCATTGAGCAGGCAAATATTCAGGGACGGCCTATCCTTGTGCTATTTGCGTTGACGGATGATTATCCGGATGCCAACCTGCGGCACTACACCTTCATGCTGGAAGGATTGAAAGAGACAAAACAACAGCTGGCATCAAGGGGCATCCAGATGGTTGTCCGGTATGGGAATCCAGTGCATGCAGTCCTGGATGTTGGACTCAATGCGTCTATGATTGTCTGCGACAGGGGGTATTTGCGTCATCAAAGATCCTGGAGAAAGAAGATTGCTGAAAAAGCCCCCTGCGGTGTTGTCCAGGTTGAAAGTGATGTGGTTGTTCCGATAGAGGAAGTCTCTGATAAGGCAGAATATGCAGCATATACCATACGAACCAAAATAAACCGGCAACTTGAGGCGTATCTGAAAGATCTGGAGCCCAGGGCAGTGTTGCATCCATCTATGTCTATATCCATACGGGGAATTGAACTTGATAATATTCAAACCGTATTAGATCAATTGAATATTGATGGCAGTATTCCACCTGTGTCACATTTTTTCAAGGGGGGGACATCCCGGGCAAAAGACAGGTTTGGCGATTTTATTGAAAACCGGTTCCACCAATATGTGGCGCATCGGAACCAGCCCAAAACCTTGGATGTATCATTTATGAGCCCCTATCTTCATTTTGGCCAGATTTCTCCGCTTTATCTGGCGCTTAAAATTAAAGCAAGCGATGATCATTCTGAAGAGGATAGGAAATCATATTTAGAGGAGCTGATCATTCGAAGAGAATTGGCCATGAATTTCGTCTATTTTAACCCGGCATATGACGTTTTGGACTGCCTTCCAAACTGGGCAAAGAAAACCCTGGCTGAACATAAAAAAGATGCTCGTCAGTTCCTTTATTCAAAGTCTGAGCTTGAAAACAGTCAGACACATGATGAATATTGGAATGCAGCAATGCGCGAAATGAAGATTTCAGGCTTTATGCACAATTATATGAGGATGTATTGGGGGAAAAAAATTCTTGAGTGGAGTGAAACACCTGAAAAGGCCTACGAAACGTTAACGGCAATCAATAATGCATACTTTTTAGACGGCAGGGATCCCAATTCTTATGCCGGTATTGGATGGATTTTCGGCCTGCATGACCGAGCCTGGTTTGAAAGACCGGTATTTGGTAAGGTTCGCTATATGGCCGCATCTGGACTAGAACGAAAATGTGACATTAAAGGGTATGTCCGCAGAATAAACCAAATGATTTAAATATAAACGGGGCAAATATGCGAACAAATAATTTATCAGTTGAAGATCTTGGAGAATTGGTTGTCCTAAATGATAAAAATGAGCCTGTGAAATTATTTACCTTGTGGCAGGACAAACCAGCCCTATTGGTTTTTGTCCGTCATTTTGGCTGAGTGTTCTGCCGTCAGCAGGTGGCTGAACTGGCAGAAGAGTCTCAAAATTTTTATGATAAAAATGTAAATCTTGCGGTCATTGGTTCAGGTGACCCCCGTCATTTTAAAGAATTCAAAAAAACAACCGGATATGGCGGCCTTCTTTTTTCTGACCCTTCTCTGGCAGCTTTCTCTCTTTTAGGCTTTTCAAAGGGGCTTGCAGGTTTTATGAGCATCAGTTCTGTATTCAAGGCGGCTTCTGCCCTGAAAGAAGGCCATCGACAGGGGTCAGTTCAAGGCAGCACACTGCAGCTGGGTGGCGCGATTGTGATTGACGTATCCGGTGCTGTCTGCTATTTTTTTTCTGGTAGAAAAGCAGGGGATCATCCCAAAATAAATGAATTACTAAACGCTGTTGATGATTTGCAGCCGTTGTGACTCAGGTGCAAAAAGGATCATGAATTTTTTTTTGGGTTGATTTTGGAACCATTAGTTCATAACATGTGAAGCAATCAATACATAGGTTGAAAAAGTGTGAAAAGGAGAAAATAGATGGTATACGACTTTAATGCTCAAGAAGTATTTGAAATGGCTGTTCAAATAGAGAAAAACGGTGCTGCATTTTATAGGAAAGCAGCTTCACTTCAGGCGGATAAGGCGAACAAAGAGTTTCTTGAATCCATTGCCCGTATGGAAGACAGGCATCAAGCAGGGTTTGAAGAAATGAAAATTGCCGTGTCTGACATGGAAAAATCACAGACGGTATTTGATCCTCAAGAAGAGTTGTTGTTATATTTGAAAGCCATGGCGGATGCCCATGGTGGAGAGGGAAACCCGGATGTGGCCGACCAATTGACCGGTGAAGAAACAATGGCTCAGGTCATTGAAACAGCCATTGGTTTAGAAAAAGAATCCATCCTGTTTTATATCGGTATCAAAGATATTGTCCCTCCCAATCTGGGACGCACAAAGATAGATGAGATTATTGAAGAAGAAAAAAAACATGTTGCCCAATTGAGCGGCTTTCTAAAAAAAGCGCAAAAATAACAGATCAATGAAAAACCATGTCCTTTTTACTTGATGTTTCGATCATCGGCGGCGGGCTGACCGGCACTGCCATGCTATGGCAGTGCATACGGCAGGCACAAAAGGTATCAGATAAGAACCCATGGTTCCCTTCCCGGATCCGGATCCGGATTTTTGAGAAGCGAAAAAAATTCGGGCCGGGGTTCCCCCATAATCAAGACAATGTCCTACCCTTCCACATCACCAATATGTACGCCTCGGACATGGGCATTTTTCCGGAAAACCCCGGGGATTTTCAATCGTGGATAGCAAGGAACCAGAGCCGTCTGATGGATCGTTTCGGCTGGTTTAAACGCTTCATGGGCCAGCAGGATGATTCTGTCTGTTATCATTATCCCCGTGCCATCATGGGAGAATACCTGAAAACACGATTTCTTCAGGCAGTTCAGTTGGCCCGCCAGCTTGGCATATCAGTTGAACTTCATGCCTGCACAGAGGTCGAAGGAATTCAGCCTGATGCGGGAGGCTTCCGGCTTTCCTGCCGAAACCTTGCCACGGGGGAGCAGGTTTCGATGAAGACCGCCCAGGTTCTGATCGCCACGGGCCACTGGCAGAAAGAAAGCCTGGATGCCTTCTTTTTTTCATGCCCCTGGCCAGCCCAAAAGCTTCAGCAAGAAATTCCCAAGGGTGAAAAAGTGGCTGTGATCGGTACCAGCCTCAGCGCTATAGAAACCTTGCTTACATTAACGTCGGAGGACAGGTTTGTCCGATCTGAAAGCGGTGATCTGGGATATTTGCCGCCTGAAAAAACCCGGACCTTCTGTCTTTATTCAAGAAAAGGACTGCTGCCAAAAGTTCGGGGCAGGACCGGGTCTTACCGAAATCATTTTTTCCGTCCCAAGATTTTAGCGCGGATGTGGACTGACAAAACCAGGAACCGTTCGCTGGTAGCCTTGTTTGAGCTTCTGGATGCTGATTTGCAAACCGCATACGACCGTCCGTTCGACTGGAATGAAATTAAAAACCCTTCGGGAACCCCGGAAACAGTGTTGTCGGAATCCATTAAAGATGCTCTTGAAGGAGATAGCCACCAGGGTGATGTCCTCTGGCAGACCATTCTCCTTCAGGGGCTGAGCGTGGCAAAAGAAATGTATCTCAACTTGACACTCAGGCAGCGAAAAATTTTTGACGACCAGTATACCTCAGTTTTTTTCACACATGCCGCGACCCAGCCCGTCATAAATGCTGAAAAACTGCTGGCATTAATCAGGGCCGGTATTGTTGAAATAAAAAGCCTTGGGACCTCATACCAGCTTCTGAAAGATGAGCAAGGGAGCCGTTATGTTTTTTTATACAAAAATCGGCACGGTCATGATAAAAAAGAAGCTTACTCATACGTGGTCAATGCCCGGGGCCAGGATAAGTCGATCCTGACAGACAAGTCTTTACTGATACAATCAATGGTTGCTTCGGGTATGGTCCTGACAGAAGAATCCCGGCCAGCAGCGAACGTCAAGGATCCATGGGGGTCAGCAGATACCGGGCGCTATAAGACCGGCAGTATCTGGATAAATCCAGATACCCATCAGGTCATGCAGCGCGATCCCGGTGGACAGTTTATGCCGTCCGAATCCCTTTATGCCGTTGGCGCCATGACCCGAGGCCAAATCATTAATGCCAGTATGGCCCAAAGCATTGTCCGTTCCGTTTCAAAGGTCGCCGAACACTTATTTGGAAAGGTCATCCCCGTTTCAGGCAGGAAAGATCAGCAGATAGGCAGGTACATCATTTAACCATATACTTTAGATCGGAACCATATGTTGGGTATGCCCATATAAAATCGGCAAGATCGGATGCCTTGATTTTAAATTTCATGGCAAGCGCCAGAATATTTATACTTTCAGCGGCATTATGCCGGGCAAGATGAGCTCCGATAATCTGATCGGTCTTGTTATCAATCAGGATTTTATATGCACTGTGTTTTTCTCCGATTCGCATGGATGACGGCCACCGGGTGGTCTCTCCTTTATTAATTCTGAAATCTAGTTTCTGCAGTTCGGCCTGCTCTTGGGTCAATCCTACGGATCCAATACTGGGTATAGTAAATACCGCAGTGGGGATGATTGAGTAGTCAATCGTCTTTTGATTACCGTTGATAATATTATTGGCAACTGTCTTGCCCTGTTCATCGGCAACCGTAGCCAGCATGGGGCCTGCAGCCACACAGTCGCCAACCGCATATACCGCCGGGTTGGAAACACTTTGCAAAAAATCATTGACCTTTACGCCTTGCGGACTGATATCCACTTTGCCATGACCATTTTCCAATACAGTGAGGTTGGGAACCCGGCCCGTGGCTTCGATTATGAGATCTGCCTGATATTCATTCCCTGTCGTACCCGTCAGTTTTAAGCCGTCAGGATCAATTTCAACAGATACGGGTGTCTCATTTAATGCGATAGAAATCCCTTCTTCGATACTCGCCTGGATAATTGTTTTTACAATATCATGGTCAAAGGTTTTCAAAAGACGTTGGGATCGATTCAGGATACTGACCTGCTTGGCGCCAGCTCGGATAGCGACATGGGCAAATTCAAAGGATATATATCCCCCTCCAATAAAAATAATTCGATCGGGCAGATTGTTTAAATCAAGAAAAGCTTCGCTGTCAAGGATATACTCAGAACCCTTGATAGGAGTCCGCCTGGGAATCGCACCAGTAGCAAGAATAATGTGTTTGGCAAAAAGAGTATCATTGTTGACTATAATCGCATTGGGTCCATTCATAATTGCCTTACCAGAGAAAGTAGCTATTCCTCTTTTCCCCCACGTTTTCACTTCCGCCAGGGACCGACCTTTGAGAAATTGATTTTTAAGTACTTGCATGGCCTGCCAGTCTGTCCTGGCAGCCTGATTAATACCCTGACCCATTAAATGACGGCTCATAGCGACAGCTTCGGCATTGGATATCAAGTATTTTTTTGGCTGGCATCCACGAAGAGCACAGGTACCTCCGTAAGGCCGTTCATCAATCATTGCCAGATTAAGGTTGTTTTTAATTAGACCATCAGCCACATAGTAGGCCGATGTCCCAGATCCTACGATAATTGCATCGAATTTTTTATCGGTCATTATTTCACCATTATTTTTTCAAGAGATCATTACTATTAAAGAAACAAGTTTAATTATAAACTATTTTTTTATTTCGTTGAAGTCCTTTAAATCATGATCATATTTAAATGTAATAACGAATCAAAAAGGTGCCCTATGATAAAATTAAACGAATCCATTCATGTTCCAAACTCTTTAGAGGCTGCTTTCATCTATACCAGCGATTTTAGCAATATCAAAGACTGGGATCCGGGTGTGGCAGTGTCCAAAAAGAGTTCAAAAGGCAAAACCCAGGTCGGGTCAGCGTATGATCTCACCTTGCGTTTCGGGCCATTCAGACCCCAAATGCAATATATTATTGCAGATTATATTCCTTTTTCCAAAGTGATCTTGAAAGGCAGGGGAGAATCCTTCAGGGCGGTTGACACGATCTCGTTCGTTAAAACACCAACCGGCACGCGAATTGACTACGAGGCCCAGATATATTTTTCAGGGCTATCAAAGCACACGGAAAAATTATTAACGCCTGTTTTAAAAAATACAGGGCGAAAAGCCATACAAGGGCTCGAAGCCAAACTGAGTGGGAAAAATAGAATGTATAAACAAAACAGCTGGTTCTTTTCAGGATCAAATGGTTTCGATTATATTGCGGATCATATGATTTTCCCGGGGTTGTTAATGTTCAGCAAATTGGGATATTCATTCAGCAAAAGGTTCTGGGCAGAAACGGACGAGACGCTTTATGGTAAAAAAGTCATAATAACAGGGGGCACCTCTGGCATTGGAAAGGCTACAGCTATAAAACTGGCAGAGAAAAAAGCCTGCCTGACCATCATTGCCAGAAATAGAAAAAAGGCTGAAAGAGTTCAGCAGCAGATCATTGAAAAAACCGGGAACCCTCACGTGGATTTTTTGATAGCAGACTTAAGCAGGATGGAAGATATTAAACAAGTCGCAAAACAATTAAAGGACAGGAAAAAAACAATAGATGTCCTGATAAATAATGCTGGTGCTCTTTTCAATGAAAAAAAAGAGACAGTTGAAGGGTTTGAACAAACGTTTGCAACAGACCTTTTAGGTGTTTTTTATCTCACCGAATTGCTAAAAGACGTTTTCCCCATGGCAGGTGGCCGGATCATCAATGTTGCCTCCGGGGGGATGTATACCCAGGGGATTGTTGTGGACGATCTGCAAAATGAAGTACCTCCCTATGAGGGGGCAAAAGCCTATGCCAGGGCAAAAAGAGGGATTGTTATTCTCACCAGACTCTGGGCACAGCAGATGCTTCATTCAAATGTGGCTGTCCATTCCATGCATCCCGGCTGGGTGGATACGCCGGGCATCGAGACCGCTTTACCGGGTTTCCATTCACTGGTAAATTCTATTTTAAGGACACCTGACCAGGGGGCTGATACCATCGTATGGCTTGCTGCTTCAAAAAAGGCAGGAGAATCAACAGGTAGATTCTGGCTGGACAGACGGCCCCATGAAACCGTTTTATTTCCTCAAACCTGCGAATCTGAACGAGAAAGGCAGATTTTGTGGGAAAAATTAAACCTGCTGACCCGTCCATTTGAAGCGGGATGATCTTGAAAAGGCATGATCGCATTTAAAATTTAGCGCTGACGTCTCTACCATCAAACGGTCATCGTTGCAGTGTTACCTGAATATCATCAATACCACCCGTCATAAACCCGGCTTCGCAGATTGAAAAATAGTACATCCACTTTCGGTAAAAAATTTCGTCAAAGCCCATGGCAATGATATCATCCCAGCGTTCAGCAAACCTTTTTCGCCAGTGTGACAGTGTTGTGGCATAATGCGGGCCCATATGATAAATATCGGTGACCGTGAAATCGGTATGGTCGCGGATGGTTCGTTCAAGGATTTTAACGCATGGCAGATGACCGCCGGGGAAAATATGTTTTTGTATCCAGTCCCTTTCTTTACAGTACTGATCATATCGTTCGTCTACAATGGTAATGGACTGAAAAACCATTCGACCGCCAGGTTGTAAGAGATCCTTACATTGCCTGAAATACTGCCCTAAAAACTGAGGCCCCACAGCCTCAATCATCTCTATGGAAACAATACGGTCAAAGTTTCCTCTGGTGTTTCGGTAATCTTCAAGGAGAATGGTGATCTGATCCTCTAACCCTTCGTCTTTGACCCTTTGACGGGCCCGCTCGTATTGCGCTTTTGAAACAGTGATACCGGTGACACGGCATCCGGTCTGTTTGGCGGCAAAGACGGCAAAGCCTCCCCAGCCGCAGCCGATTTCAAGCAGGTGGTGCTCAGGTCCAATATCCGCCTGTTTGAGGATGCGGTTCATTTTATTCTCCTGGGCGACTTCCAGTGTGTCATGGTTTTGGAGAAAAAGGCCACAGGAATACAGCATTTTCTGATCTAAAAAGAGGGCATACATCTCATTGCTTAAATCATAGTGGGCGGCAATGTTCCCGGGTGTATTTTTAATGGTGTTTTTGCGTCGGTCATGGGCCAGTTTTTCCTGGATCCGTGTCAGGATGGACAACAAAAGATTGCCGTCCGAAAATCGGTCCCTGTTTTCAATGAGCCTTGTTAAAGCGCCTACCAGATCAGGGCTTTCCCATTCGCCAGCCATGTATGCTTCACCCAATCCGATTTCTCCGTCAAAAACGATCCTCGGGAAAAAATGGAAATCCTTTATTTGGATGACGGCATTCTTCACTGGATCGGCCCGGCCGATGGTCATGGTTTTTTTATTGGGCAATTGCAATTCAAGGCTTCCGGTATTCATTTTTTTTAGTACAGAAAGGATCAGCCGTTTGCTGATGGATTCCAAAATGTTGGGGGTCTGCCTGGGCATTGTGATGGGGCTCCTGGGTACGGGTTTATCATTAAATTTCAGTCGCTTTTGGAAAAACAGTTTGAACGCATGGGAATAAATTCTGGGAACGCTCAAATGGGGAGCAAAGGGGTGCTTCGCCAAAGTTTTTAAATGGTTTCGGCCTGTGAACGGAATGGCATCTGCACGCAATACCGCTTCCATAACTTTTTTATTGTCGCGGAAAAGTTCAATTCTGATATTTATCTGGTTTTCCGGGGCTGAAAAATAAAAATGGTAATCCCCATCAATTGTATTAAATGGAGACACATGAAATGCTTTTGTCGTTTGATAGCTTGCCAGAAAGTTCGGGGACGTATGGGTGTTTTGTGTCAATACATATGGATGACGTTCACCATACGTATTATTGACTTCAGCTATGATAGCGACCAGTCGGTTGTTCGCTGAAAAGCAATAATGAAAATTGGCTGGATTGAAAACATAGTTGAAATATCTGGCAGAGGTAATCATCATTACAGAGTTTATTGATTCTTTGATATTATGCTGGCCGAGTAATTGATCAATTTTTTGTTTGATCGGCATGTCTCCCGGTTGCAGATAATCTTTGTCGTGAATGGATGTTATTGCCTTTCGGTTATATCCAAACAGCGGATATCTGAGACCCAGATGCGGCAGGTCATCCAGATCAAAGCCATACATATAGATTGGATATGACAGCTGATGTTTTACAGGGAAGAATCGTCGGTGTTCAATGGTGCCGGTATAAATCCGAGACTTCATAGAGATACTCCAAATTTTTTACCCACAGCAAGGGCAGAATTTACACCATCTTCGTGAAACCCATACCCGAAATAACTGCCGCAAAAAAATGTGTTTTGGTTTTCATTTAATGATGGCAGATCTTTCTGGGAGTTGAATGCCTCAAAAGAATATTGTGGATGGGTATAATTCATTTGTTTGATAATATGAGCCTGAGGGATTGAGCGTTGAGGGTTAAGTGTCACAAAATAAGAATTCTGGGTATCAAGCTTTTGAAGCCGTGTCATATCATAACTGACCGTCACCGGAACAGTTGAATCGTCTTGGGTGTAACGTGTGTAATTCCAACTGGCCCAGGCGCGTTTGTTTGGCGGCATTAGGTCTTTGTCTGTATGTAAAAAGGTCTTATTATTGGAATAGGACCAGACTCCCAGCAGCCGTTGTTCATTTTTACTGGGATTGTCCAGCAGCTTCAATGCCTGATCTGCGTGGGTGGCAATGATAACAGCGTCAAAGGTTTGTGGCTCACGATTTTCGAAATGGATTTCAGGCTTTGAATCCTGTCGTAAAATGGATACTATTTTAGATGATTTTATGGCTTTACCTTTAAAGGATTTTAAAAAGGCATTCACATAGGTATGGCTGCCGCCTTTAACAAAGTACCATGGGGGATGCCCTGTCACAGCTAAAAGGCCATGATTCTCATAAAATTGGGCAAATGTGCGGATAGGAAATTTACCCATCTGGAAGTCTGAACCGGACCAGATAGCAGCGGCCATGGGAATGATAAACTGGTAAACCACTTCGCGATGCAGTCCTTTTCTTTCTACATATTCAGACAGGGTGATATCTTCGAGGTGACCCTCGATATAGGCCTTGCGAAGAATTTTAATAAACCGGACCATCTCGTACACAAATCTTAAATATCTTGGTTTAAAAAGGTTTTGTCGCTGGGCAAATATGCTGTCAAGGTTATTACTGGCATAGTAAAGGCCTGTTTTTTGATCATAATAGCTGAATGACATGTCGGTCCGACATTTTTCAGCGCCGAGTTGATTTAAGAAAGCAATGAAATTGGGGTATGTTCTTTCATTTAAAACAATAAAGCCGGTATCCACAGGGATTTTTTTGTCTGGCCCCTCAGGAATCATAACCGTATGGGTATGACCGCCAAAATAATCATTTTTTTCAAAAAGAGAGACGTTGTGGCGGTTTTGAAGCAGGTATGCGCTACAGATTCCAGAGATACCAGAACCCACCACGGCAATATCCAGATTTTTCTTATTGATGAGATTCACGATAACCATCCTTTAATTATGGCATAAGTTTGTATCAATAACAGGATGCTGTCTTTATTTATATCTATGTAATCGCGATGGAGAAGAAATTTCAACCTTTATTTTATCTTTGGCCTAAACTAATGTTTATATTATTACGGTATATCGATAATATAAACGTATCGATAATAGTTTTAACCTATCATTAAACTCTTTTTATGCTCTTATTGAAAGTATCGAATTAAGAGTTAAATTATAGTTTAAGTATGGAAACGAAAATGCAATTAACCAAAAACAATGAGGTGATAAAATGACGACCAACAAAACACAGGATTATACGGAAAACAATGAAGAGTTGGAAGAGGGTCACCAAGATACCCGTCATAAAAACTTTGAGTGTGAAACACCGGATAAAAACCTTGGATGCGATCCTGGAATCGATGTTGCGGGATAATACAAACTTCCTGCCAGGAATATGAAACAGTAGAGCCTCTTTGAGGCTCTGCCGTTATTGTTCAAAAGGTCGATATATAATGAAAATATCAGATGACATAAAAAATCCTGTTTTAATTTCCAGGCATTTGGTTCTGGACTACCGGGTAGGCATTCCGGCAGAGAAGTTTGGCGAGGCAACCGCATTAAAGATAAAAGAATCTGTGAGCAATGAGGTTTACAATCGACTTGCGCCAAAGGTTGATCAATTGAATCGGCTATACCGACATGTGAATCCTGGAGACCGGTATACGTTGACCTATACCCCGGGGAAAGGAACAACATTAGCATACAACACCATCCCTCTCGGCACTATTGAAGGGGTAGAATTTTCCAAAGCGCTGTTTTCGATCTGGATAGGTGAAAATCCCATAGATGAGGGCTTTCGTGATAGACTTCTCGGGAAAATATAATGGCCATAGAAACTGAAAAAAATCCTTACAGACCCCTTCCATGGGTTACACGTTTTTCATATGCATTTCCGGCAATGGCATTAGCCGTTATCGGTATTCCTGTATATGTTTACCTGCCCAAATTTTACAGTGATACCATGGGAATAAGTATATCAGCTGTGGGAATACTGTTGATGGTAGTAAGAATTTTTGATGCACTGACAGATCCGGTTATCGGCTATGCGTCTGACAGGATATCAACACGGTTTGGAAGGCGCAGACCCTTTATTGCTCTCGGCGCTGTCGGGTTAAGTATTTCCATACTTTTTCTGTTTATACCGCCGGTTTCTTCGGGGACAAATCTGACACTATATTTTGGGTTCTGGTTGTTCGTCCTTTTTTTGTTTTGGACATTGGTTACCATCCCATATGAATCTCTTGGTCCTGAAATGACGACCCATTACCATGAACGCACAACGCTGTTCGGTCTCAGGGACGGTTTCCTTATTGGCGGAACACTTCTGGCGGCGTCGTTTCCTGTATTGATTGACCAGGCGCTTGAACTGCTGAACCAACCATCGTCTGAAAACCTGCGATTTTCCATCATGGCGTATGTTTATGCACCCATGATTCTCCTTTCGTCCTTTATTTGTATATGGAAGGTGAAGGAATTGCCTGCGTCTCCAAATGTCCGAAAAAATGCTTTTTTTCAGGGGCTGCTGGATGTCATCAAAAACCGGCCGTTTGTTATTCTTATAACAGCTTATACCATCAGTGCCTTTGGAAGTAACCTGCCGGCAACCCTCATTTTATATTACGTGGAGTATGTATTACAGGCAGACCATGCCGAAGGATTTCTTTTAATTTATTTCATAACCGGGATTATATTTCTACCTTTCTGGGTTGGGATTTCAAAGAAGATCGGCAAAAAAAATGCATGGATCATATCGATGATAATCAACACCGGAGCTTTTACTGGGGTCTATTTTTTAGGGCCGGGAGACGTTGAGCTTTACGGCATACTTGTATTTGTTTCGGGAATTGGTTTTGGTGCAGGATTGGCACTGCCGTCATCTATTCAGGCGGATGTGATTGACTATGATGAACTGATGAGCGGTGAACGACGAGAGGGAAGGTATATTGGCCTGTGGTCCATTTCAAAAAAAATGGCGGCTGCATTTGGGATCGGAATTGGGCTTTTGCTACTGGGCAGTACCGGCTATCAGCCAAACGTTGAACAGGATATTAAAACAGTCGATATGCTGAGGGTTCTATATGCATTGGTACCTTCTATCTGTAATGGCCTGTCCATTCTGATTATTTGTTTTTATCCTATTACAGAAAAATATCATGCCCAAATTCGGTATGATATTGAAAAAAGAAAAAAGGAGTGAGCTGTGAGGAAAAAAATAACCGGCCAATTTCGCGCTATTGCATTTCTACTCCTCTTGATAATGAATACTTTGTTTTGGATGATCCCCCTTTATATATCAGGGATTTTCAAGTTTTTAATACCTGTTAAAGGATTTCGTAAAATCTGTAACAAATCCGTCACGTATGTGTGCACCAGATGGAATAGCTGGAATAATCGAGTCATTGATTTGATGCAAAATGTCCGGTGGGATGTTCAGGGGCTTGAAAATTTAAAAAAATCAGACTCTTATCTGATCATTTGTAATCATCAGACATGGATTGATATCCTTGTTCTTGAAAAGATTTTTATTGATAAGATTCCTTTCTTGAAATTTTTTATCAAGCAGGAACTGATTTGGATTCCGGTACTGGGTTTTTCCTGGTGGGCGCTGGAGTTCCCTTTTATGAAACGGTATTCAAAAGAATTCTTAGAAAAAAATATGCATCTCAAGGGAAAAGATTTAGAAATTACCCGCAATACCTGTGAAAAGTTCAAAGATCTTCCGGTATCTGTGATGAATTTTGTGGAAGGAACCCGGTTTACACCCCAAAAACACAAGGATCAGCAGTCTCCGTATAAAAATATTCTGCGTCCTAGGGCGGGTGGAACAGCACTTGTCCTGAACGCCTTAGGCGAGCAACTGCAGACGATTTTGAATGTAACCATTTATTATCCCCAGGGAATTAAGGAGATCTGGCAGTTTTTTTGCGGAGAAGTAAACGAAGTCGTTGTCAGAATTGAAAAATTGCCGGTTACCGACGAAATCCTGGGTGACTATTTTATGGATTCAGAATTCAAATCCCGTTTTCAGGTTTGGTTAAATGGGCTTTGGAAAAAAAAGGATGAGACCCTGACACATCTTTCACAAAAGCATGATTCAGCTGAAATTGCCAATTGATATACGTTGACCAACAACATTAGACAGGCAGAAATATTAACTTTGTTGGCGATTAAATTGACGGCTAATCAAAATGCCTGCCGACCTTTACACTAACCAGGCATACAATTACGCTCAATATCATTCCCCAGATTATATCCACAACAGTAACCAAAACCGGCCAGCCTTCAATGAGTGCAAGATTTGTTAAATCATAGGTTCCGTAAGTAAGGATACCAAAGGCAGCTGCTCGGAAAAGGCTCTCTTTTAAAGCATTATTTTTCAATCCAGGTAGGACAACAAAAAACAACAGACCGGCAACGAACATCAGGTAGAAAATGATGGCTGCTATCCAATTGGGGGAAGATGCCAGAATAAAGCCCAGCTGACCCTGATAAAAGTTGCGGGCAATAAAACCGATCCATATCAGATCAACGACAAGGAATGCAGATAATGCAACACCATATACTTTAAGGTAGCGAATCATTTTGTCTCCCTCGATATTAAGACTCACAGTTCGTCTGTTTTGCATGTGATAATGCCAAGATATCCGTCAACCGTTATTTGATCGTCATTTTTAATAAGCTGCATGGCCTGGGAAGCACCTGTAATACACGGCAATCCATATTCCCTGGCAATGATGGCACCGTGAATGAGCATGCCCCCGCGTTCTTCCACTACGGCAGATGCCAGCGGTATTACAAATGTCATATTCGGATCCACTCCCGAGCAGACAAGAACATCCCCCTGTTTAAAATCCATCAGGTCCTGAGGGTTTTTAACGAGTCTTGCTTTTCCTGTTGCGATACCCGGTCCTGCTGGATGACCTACGATCTGACGGGATTTGAACCATCTCTTGGACGTCTTATCAGATAAGGCTGGTTCAAGTGATCTCGATACATCATCAGGCACCATGCTGAGCGCTGGAATTTGGGCGAGCATTTTTTGTTCATCTGTGGATATCAAGGGGTCTGACAGTCGAGACCGCCCTTCTGAAACCGATTCAATTAATCGGGCTTCTATTCTGCCCAGATGAATATTGTCGTCGTCCCGCAGCCGATAACTTTCCCGTCCTAAATGAAGCACATCTGCTGCAAATTTTTCCTTTTGGGCGGGGAAACTGTTCATATAGTTTTCTTTAAGCAGTTTAATGTCAGGTCCTGTGTGTTTTTGTTTTGGCGGTTGCTTGGCAAATTCGATTAAAAGTCTGATAACCCCATTGTCCCCATACTGGCATTCGTTACCGCTGCCGGTGGTGCAGGCAAGGTCACCAAACTCTTCGACAAATTTGTCCAGCAGGCGCCTGAATGGATGATCCATCTCTGGGATCATGTCATCTTCCAGCATATTTTTTAGATCCATATTACACCGGATCATTTGGGCAAGTCGTTCAAGCAGACGATTTCGCTCGATGCTTTTAAGGCCGGTATTTTCAAGAAGGGCCATAAACTCATAGGGATCATCAGGTGTGACAGCATCGTTGTAAATCTGCCCGAACAATCGAATACCATGGGCAAAGGGTATAAAATCAGCCCAGT
>Ga0307929_1000611_pt1 | contig 33403 bp, 29 predicted proteins | sample AceLakmetage1330_FD_203160 | JGI IMG/M metagenome (GOLD analysis project Ga0307929, IMG submission 203160) | Saline water microbial communities from Ace Lake, Antarctica - #1330 | ecosystem: Environmental > Aquatic > Non-marine Saline and Alkaline > Saline | place: Antarctica: Ace Lake...
ACAACGGTGAATGCGTTCGTCTCGTTCTTTTTGTCATCTTCTGCTCCATTCGTTAGTCCCTCGGGGACTGTTAAAGGTAGCAGATTAACCACTTATAGGCTTGTTCAAATTATTGGGGCCACTTCTCCCTCAAGTTTTATAGAAACGGTATACATCTGGCCCAATGGTAACGCATCATCAATCTCTATTAATGCACCACTGGCGCTCAAGTTCAGTATCTTCCCACAATATGTTTTTTGATCCTGATCTGAAAGACTCACCTCAGTTTTAAAGCTTAGTCGTGTTGTATCACGTTTTTCGGTAAGAGGAGGCATATGCTTATGCTGTGGCAGCAGTGTCAGGTTGTGTTAATAAAGTAAAAAAGTGGTTTCGCGCTCCGCTAGTTGGGCGAACGCTATTTGCTCAGAACCTATTTATCCTGATAATCTTCAATAATAATACAATACAGAAAAAATATTTCCAATAGTTGTAATGACTATTATTAATTAAAATTAATTCTAAACTATTTACAAACTCATGTCGATATAGCAAAATCTATTAAAGCTGGTGAGCGGATCAAGGAAGATCACTTCACCACCTCTTTTTTTTCATGAATGCCACGGAGGGCTTCCCCATGAAAATCGCCGAATCTGCAATTCAGTTATATTCCGAAAGATCTTTTATTGAAAACCATACATCGCAGGAGTCGCTTACTGTTTGGAAGGCAGGTGATGAAAATCGTGTTAGCTCCAACAACGCTGGTGCTAGTGGTCCTCAAATTGATGTCCAGAAACATCTTTCAATAATTAGTGAAGCGACAAAGGTTGAACTTTCAGAGCAGGCAATTAGTAGTCGTTCCGTGAGCTCAGTTGATGAGCTATCGTCAGAAAACCATGAAATCATGATGGATCTCAATATCCGTATCTTAAAGGCTATGATTGAACGACTCACTGGCAAACGGGTTCGGCTGGCTTCAACGGAATCTCTTCAATCTACAAACGAAAACCCTGAACAATTAACGGCGAAATCTGGTGGAGAGGTTGTTCAAGGTGAGGCTGTTGAAGCACCAGCTCCCACACAGGGCGGTCTTATCTATGACTATTATGAATCACATTATGAATCTGAAGCAACCAGCTTTGCAGCGAATGGTACACTATTGACAGAAGATGGAAAAGAAATTCAATTTTCAGTGGATCTGAATATGAGTCGTGAGTTCTTTAGTGAAGAACGAATCAGCATTCGCGCTGGAGATGCTCTAAAAGATCCACTGGTAATTAATTTTTCAGGATCAGCTGCCGAGCTTACAGATACGAAATTTTCCTTTGATATTGATAATGACGGCCATGAAAATCAGATATCCTTTTTAAAACCCGGAAGTGGTTTTCTTGCTCTCGATAATAATAATGATGGAACAATCAATGATGGCTCCGAACTTTTTGGTCCCCAGAGTGGTAATGGATTTAGTGATTTGGCTGCCCATGACAGTGACGGAAATAACTGGATAGACGAAAATGATTCTATTTATAATAAGTTACGTATCTGGACGAAGGACGCGGAAGGCAATGACACCCTTTTTGCACTTGGTGAAAAAGGTATAGGAGCTATCTATCTTGGATCAGCTGCAACAGTATTTTCAATAAATGATAATAAAAATGACCTGTTAGGAGAGGTGCAGTCAACGGGTGTATTTGTAAAGGAAAATGGTGGGGTAGGGACTGTGCAACAGATTAATCTGGTCGCCTGAATTATTTTCGTGCATGGATGGACATCCGTTTTCTTTTGCGAAGAAGATCGATGTAGTAGCCATTTATCTTACCAATAAGGTTATGTGTCTCCTTGTAGGGAACGGTGCGTCCCTTTTTTAACTCACTATGATATTCACCGGCATTCCATGCTGACAGTACCAGTTCCAATTTTCCACTAAACTTGTAGTTATATTTTGAAATCAGATAGCAAGTAAGAAGGATATTTACTGCTGGATCGAAGAGATCTTCTTTTTGAAGGTGAGCAAGTTTTCGTGGGTTGATATACCGAAAGTTATAATTTAACTTGGAAAGCTCTTTTGCCGCTTGCTTTCCGGTTGTATAGATAATCTGCCCGAGCCCCATTGCCCCTTTTGAGGAGACAGCGGTCGGGGTTACGTTAGACTCCGCAATAATCAGGGCCCGAATAAAATCGGGACTCACCTTATGGTTCTTTTTAAAAAACGTAAATTGTGAAAAATAATTGATAAATCCATTGTAGGGAGAGAGGCGCCTGAGTGTACTATCGCTTACCTCTACACCTTTATATCGGTTAAGGCTGGTTTTCAACTGAGCTGCATCGGTTGTGTTGCTGCCTCCTGAAAGCAGTATAAACACAAGCAGTATGGTGAATATACATATTTTTCTCATCTAGACCATGCTCACAGGTAAATTTGTACGGGTGAAGAAGTGGGCAATTGTTTGATAAAGCATATAAGGGTCTTTTTCACCCGTGGTTTCACGAATAGAATGCATTGCAAGACTTGGTACCCCAATATCAACGGTCTGAACACCAAGGCGTGTTGCTGCAATAGGGCCGATAGTTGAACCGCAGGCCATATCGTTGTTCATTACAAATGTCTGAACTGGAATATCAACTTCCTCACACAGGGTTTTGTATAGAGCAGCAGATCTGCCGGTTGTCGCATAGCGCTGATTGCTGTTGTATTTTATTACCGGTCCTTGGTTCAGTATGGGGAGATGTTGTGGATCATGTTTTTCACTAAAATTAGGGTGGGTGGCATGAGCGTTGTCGAGCGACAGAAAATATGAATTGTTCATAGTTCTGCTGAAAAGACCGGGGTTTGGCAATATGCGATTGAGTACAGAGCTAAGAAATGTTCCCTGAGCTCCGGCAACACTTGCCGAACCAATCTCCTCATGGTTACTGCAAAGAAGAAGACAATTTCCAACCGTATTTTCCTGCAGCATTGCCTGCATGGTGACAAAACAACTCACAAGGTTATCAAGCCGGCTTGCTGTAATAAAATCATTGTTTAGACCGACCAATTCGGGTGCCTGGGTATCGTAACAGAAGAGATCATAACCTGCGATTGTGGCAACTTTAAGATTGGGGTATTCATCTTTGATCTGTTTTTGAAGAATATCTTCAAAGGTGATATTGTCTTCGGATGATTGGAACAGTACTGGATAGAGTTGCTTTTGCTTCTCTACTGTATGGTCCTTATTTGCATTTCTATCCAGATGAATGGCAAGACTTGGGATAATGGCAACTGCTCTTTTAAAATCGATGGTATAAGTAAGGAGATTGCCATCATCGTTGAGCAAAGTCACGCGTCCGGCTATTCCAAGATTGCGGTCAAACCAGGTTGTGAGAAGAGGGCCTCCATACACTTCAACACAGAGTTGTTGCAAAGACTGGGACTCGCGAAGAGGATTGGGCTTTATTTGCAGAGAGGGGCTGTCGGTATGAGCCCCCGTCATTCGCCACGGAAGGTTTATATAATTATGTTCTGCTGTACGAAAAGCTATAATTGAACCATCGTCACGGCAGCAGTAGTATCCACTCGAATCTTCAATTTTCCACTCATCATATTCATGGAGCAGGTGAAAACCAGCTTCATGTAACTGTTTGCTGATAAATTCTGCAACGTGAAAAGGAGTGGGACACTGTTTAAGAAAATCGAAAAAAAGACTATTAAATTGTTTCTGGCTCATGGCTTAAGTAGTTGATGGAAAAAGGAAAGTATCAAGGGGCAAGCGCGGCAATGGCCTGATAAGCAGAAGTCATTGAGCGACGACTAGAGCCTGACACTTGAGGGGTGTTGGATGCTTCTTTTGAGTTTTTTTCTCTGGGAGACTCGGTCTCGGGACTCTGTTCCGTGGCAGGAGAAGTTGAGGCAGTTTTAGCGACCGGGCTTTCAACCTGTTCTTGCACTTCTTTCATAGCCTGGGCTTCTGTAGCGCTGGCTTGAGCTGCAATGCTACGATCAGCTCCCGATGGCTGAGCAGGAGCCAGGGCTGCTCGTCGAACGGTACGCATTTTTTGGATTGTGGCTTCCGGGGTCTTCTCCCTTCCCACATCGATGGGTACTTCTCCGCCATTGGCATATCGTTTACCGTTTGGTCCGGTGGTATAGGAAAAAGATGCGCCGCCTGCCGCGTATTGGCCGGCTGCTGAAAGATGTGCCTGCTCATGAGCACGTACTTCAGTGTCACGTCTTTGCAAATCTGTGATAAATTTGAGATCCTCTGCGCTGAGATTTTGCTGATTGGGCTTTTTACTTGCTGAAGGTGCTTCCTGATTAGATTTGGTTTCAGAGGCAGCTTGAGGAGATTTCGATGCTTCTTTAGAAAGCTCTCTTCCCTGTGAAGAGATCTCTGTAGGATCATTTGGGGAGGACTGTTTTTTCGCACCTTCACCTCTGCTCCCGGTTGAGCCGGGAGTGTTTTGGATTTGGCTATAGATTTGCGAACTGTATGACTGTGAGACAGCTTGCATCATAAACAGCAACCCTTGAAGGAAATGGTTAGGGTGAAAAAGCTATATTGTATATATATAGTATACAGGTCCCTGCTCTGAAAATCAAACAGCCCAAGTATATAAATAAAAGGTTACTGGTATTTTTCTTTTAGATCGTACAGGGAATCGAGGTATGTTTCCGATTGTTTTAATGTGGAACCGCCAGCTTCCATCTCAGCAATAAGCATATTGACAAGTGGTCTTAGTTCGATGCCATGACGGTTATTGTCTTCTCTGTTTGCCCTTTCCACAAGTAGAATTGCGTAATAGGTTACTACCATTCTCGACAGGGAATCACGTCTGAAAAGATAGAGCCTTCCGCCCATCGTATTCAGGAAGAAACATGCATATTCATAGAGAGCGTCGTGATCTATAATTGCTGCCTGGGGCATTACACTGCACTCGGGAGTGGTAATAAGTGTGTAGTAGTCAGCAAGAATTTGTTCGACGCTACTTTTTTCATGGTCGAGGATGCCTTTTAGCATCAGGATATTGTTTTTACCGGAAATTCTGAAGAAATGAGCAGTATTTTTTAAGATAGTATAGAGGTCATCGGATTCACGGGTGACCTGCGGCGGATTGGAAAGTAGTTTCTGGATAAGATCGGAGAAGTGCTTTTCACTGGCCGTGGGTAATTGAAAGCTGGTCATATAGGATTGACCGTCGAGATGTTTGTAAAACTGATCTAAGCCGAAAGCTGCTTTATCGCAGATGGATTCTTTTTTTACCGGTTTTGCAGCTGCTTGCGGCACGACTGGTGGGGAGGAATAAACAGTGAGTTCTTCTGGGTTTGTAGCTGTAATTGTAGCTTCCAGTCCAGCTGAAACGTCTTCCTGAGCAGGCTTTGGGGGAGAGAGAGCTGTTTTTTTATCTGTCCGATCAGTTTCCTCTGGAAGTTTTGGTGATGCTATTGGAGTATTTTCAGAAACTGGTAGTTTTTCTGTCTCAAGGATATCTTCAGCATTGGGCATGCTTTCCACTGGAGGAGCGGATGTTCTGGAGCCGGAATAGAAAAAAAATCCTATCCCGACAATAGCAGTAAGCAGCAGAATAATCAGGGTTGCAGGGAGCAAATATGATTTTTTGCTGACAGGTTCACTCTTATTCTGTTTTTTTTCTTCCGATGGATCCATATAAAATGCCAATTATGAGTAAAGTTTAGTTTTAGATTTACTCGCTAATATACCGTAGCTTATTCCTAAAGTCACCATCAAAGCGGTCCATTTTGATACCATTATTTTTCCGTTAGAATTTAGTTTTCCACTTGACTCGAATCTGCTAAAGCACTATTGTTCCCAACAATTTATAAGAAGTTAAGCAATCCCCGAAATGGGGTATATTTTAATAAAATTGTACGGAGGTAACACCATGACAATTCTTGTAACCGGTCACTCAAACCCTGATACCGACTCAGTAACAGCAGCTATCGGCCTTGCTGCTCTTTTAAATGCGCAGGGGCAGGATGCCAAGGCTTGCATGCAATCATCCCTTGAGAAGCTTAATCCTGAGTCCACCGTTGTTCTTGAGCGTTTTGGACTGGCTGCTCCTGAAGAAATGATGGATGTTGCTGGTCAGACCGTTGCTCTTGTAGATTTTAGTGATATCAGCCAGGCTCCTGCGGGAATTACCGATGCTGAGGTTGTTGCCATCGTTGATCATCATAAAGTTGGTGATGTAACCACTAACCAGCCAATTCTTGTTCGTATAGAGCCCGTTGGTTGTACCGGTACCGTTCTGAACAAAATGTATAAAGATGCTGGTGTTGCAGTGCCTAAAGATGTAGCAGGCGGCATGCTTTCTGCTATTCTTTCCGATACCGTTAACTTTAAATCCCCCACCTGTACCGATGACGATAAAGCTGCTGTTGCAGAGCTTAAAGCCACCGCTGGTGTTGATGATACCGATGCTCTTTTCATGGATATGCTGAAAGCTAAGTCTTCAGTTGCTGGTGTTCCTGCAAAAGATCTTCTTTTCCGTGATTACAAAGATTTTGATATGAAAGGAAATAAGGTTGGTGTTGGACAGCTCGAGCTTGCGTCTCTTGATCAGGTTGAAGCTATTCGTGGTGATCTTCTTGCTGCTGCTCAGGAAGTTAAGGCTGACGGACGTCACTCTGTACTTCTTATGCTCACCGATGTAGTGAAGGAAGGAACTCAGTTGGTTGTTGTTTCCGATGATGAAGCACTTATTGAAGGCGCTTTTGGCGGAAAAATGGACGGAACCTCCATGTGGATCGATGGTATGATGAGCCGTAAAAAGCAAGTAGTACCAGATCTCCAGAAAGCATTTGGCTGCTAATTACGGTTTAAGATAGAGTAGCTTTTAGGAGTTACTATAGAGGGTGTTTCTGGAGTTTATTCCGGGAACACCTTTTTTTTGTTCTTTTTCAGTATAAGGCAACTCAGAAGTATTGGTTTGACAATCCATGGGGAGATCCGGCTCCTCTGACTGCTATTTTGGTGACGTTCAAAAAACAATAAGTAAAGCCTACTGCACAACCTGAAGCTTAGAGTGCTACTTGGTTATAATGATTTTTTCTAATCATTCGGAAGGACAGGCAATACGACCCAGTTTAGTCGTGTATACAAAGTTGTCATCATGCTCTGGTGTATGGCAATCAAGGCAGAGTGTTTCCGAAGGCATGCTGGTGAGCTTGGATGTTTCAGGGGCAATGGTATGTTGTTTGCCTGGGCCATGACACGATTCGCATCCCACCGAATGAAGCGGTTCCGGGTAGGAGAGGTAGACTTCATTTGGCAGATTTTGCATGTTAAGAGAGGAGGGGGGAATGGTCAGGTGGCACGGCAAACAAGAAAGATCCAGTGATTTGTTTTTGTTAACCAGTGTGGCGTAGGCCGAGGAGTGTGCAGTCGTTTTCCAAAATTCAGCCTGAACTTCATGGCATGTTTCGCAGACAGCGTGACCTACCAAATCTTTAGTCAACTTTGATAAATTCTTTGTTATATTCTTATTATTTTTGTTTTTTTTGTGTAGTTCCTTGATCTGGTTGTTGAGTATTGTCAATTTTTCAATTGTTTGCTGGTCATTTGGCATATTCTTTTTCAGTCCAAGAAAACGGTTACTGTACTGATCGCTTAAGACTCCTGTAATCTTTTCCTGTGCCAGTGTTTCCTTTGCAGAAAGAATTTTATTGTCCAGTTTTTCCTTTTTTTTCTTTAAGCTTGAGATCGTGTTTGTATATTTATCTTCATTTCCGGCAATGGCAGCTTTTTTTGTAAGACGACGTAATTGCCAGTTTAGTGATCCTAGTTTGTTTTGGAGATCGGCAACGACTTTAACGGTATCTTGACCCCATATTCTCTGCTTACCAAAAAGTATTTCCAGCAATCCCTGATATTTCCCCTGTTTTGCAGTTTGCGCAATAAGGCAATTTTCATATAACTTGGGTGAAATGTTTCCAAGACGCAGATCAGCACTGATGATAAGATTTATTTCTGGAAAGAGCTCAGTTATTCGTTTGTTTTCATCGCTCTTAAGAGACGATAATAAGATAATAAACTGGGGTTCTGTCTCTTCGCTGATTCTTTTAAGGGTCGCTCCGAGTGCCTCTTCCCAGGGGAGTATCTTGATACCCGGTATATTTCTATGGGGAGATCCTGTAATTGCCGTAATGACGATCCTGGTATCAGCAATGGTTTTTGTACGCCAGGGTTTGAACAGAAGGTCACCAGAACTGTTCATGATATTAGCAGAAACCCAGGGGAATCCATTGCTACTACTTTCTTCAATAAATGCTTTCCCGGCTGCAAGGTCAAGAGGACCAACAGCAACAGCATCGTAACCATTATCCTGATAAATTTCGATAATGGTAGAAGCTGTTAATCTCTCCTGGGATGGCCCATCCATGATTTTCTTTCGTTTAAAAAGAAGATTCCCGGAATCGAGAAGTAACATATTCTCAGGATTTTCAGCACCAAGGTTTTTAATCTGGGATATTTTTTTGGGCAGACCGCCCAACTGGTTCGATTTTCATCCACAGGGCTCGGTTTCACCCTGTATATTGCCAGAGAAAAAAAGAAGTACAGGTGTGTCTGAATCAGCAAAACTATGGGGCACCGTTACTGCACTGATTACTATTAAGAAAAAGAGTGCAGTAAAGTCTTTCAGCTTGGGCAGGAGACATCTAGTCAGCATTATGTTTTCTCTGTTTAAGGATAATTTTCCATTGTTCCAACCGTTTTTTAATAACTGCTTCATAGCCTCGGGTGGTTGGGAAGTAAAATTGCTTTCTTTTGAGTTCTTTCGGAAGATGGTCTTGAGTAACAAGTGCGCCATTGGCATCATGTGCGTATTGATAGTCCTTTCCGTAATTGAGTTCTTTCATCAGTTTAGTGGGAGCGTTTCGTAAATGAAGTGGAACATCTAAAGTGCCTGTTTTTTTAATGCATTTACGAACTTCTGATTCAGCCGTGTAGAGACTGTTGCTTTTCGGGGCAGAGGCCAGGTAGCTCACGGCTTGAGCAAGAGCCAGTTTCCCTTCTGGAAGACCAAGGGTATGGTACGCATCTCTGCAGGATATCGTGTGGATAAGGGCCTGTGGGTCTGATAATCCGACGTCCTCTGATGCAAAGCGAATCAGGCGTCTACAGATATAGAGTGGATCTTCTCCAGCTTCAAGCATTCTGTATAGCCAGTAGAGACTTCCATCGGGATCGGAATCGCGAAGGCTTTTGTGAAGAGCTGAAATAAGATTGTAATGTTCATCTCCATCTTTATCATATCGTAAAACAGACTGTTGCGCAGCTTCTTGAATATCTGTGGTTTTGATAACGGAAGGAACGTTCGTATCGTTTTTTTGCTGATGAAGGACAATGGCCGCTGCAATTTCAAGCGTATTAAGGGCTTTTCTGGCATCTCCATCGGCAAGGGCCGTTAAGAGTTCTAAGCTATCAGGGCCATAGGAGAGTTTTTTGTCACCAAGGCCATTTTTGCTATCCTCCAATGCTTTTTGGAGAATGAGAGCCAGGTCTTTTTCCTCTAGTGACGTGAGTACTAGCACTCTGCAACGTGACAAGAGAGGTGCAATTATCTGAAAGGAAGGGTTTTCAGTGGTGGCACCAATAAGAGTGAAAAGGCCATTTTCTACATGGGGGAGAAAAGCGTCCTGCTGACTCTTGTTAAAGCGGTGAATTTCGTCAATAAAAAAAATAGTTCCGCGCTGTTCTTGGTCGCGGAGTGCTCTGGCTTGTTCAACGATTTTTCGTACTTCTTTTACTCCCGATAAAACAGCAGAAAAATAAACGAAATCAGAACGTGTTGAGCGTGCAAGAATTCTTGCCAGCGTGGTTTTTCCGGTTCCCGGTGGTCCCCAGAGAATCAGGGATGGAAGCGAGCCTGACTCCAGCATGCTTTCCAGGAGTTTTCCTTTGCCAAGAATGTTTTCCTGGCCCACAATCTCTTGAAGGGATTGAGGGCGCATTCGTTCGGCAAGGGGGGTAAGTGCTTTCATTTTTGTCCGGAAATATGAATAAGTATACAACAGATCAAACAATTAAATACTCTATAGTAATGCTAGATTGCAAGTATCATCATCTGAGTTTAAAGGTAGAATAGTTTTTTTTTGAATAATGGGTGGAATTCGAAAAAAAATTAATTTTAAACCAGTCTTCTGGTGCTTGAAAGCTACTATTGCGGATAGTACTATTAACAATTATAATTATATATGATATCCTTTTTTTAATAAGTGAAATAATTCAAAATCGACCCACGAGTAACTCTTTTTATGATCCCTCAGAAGATTCTTGTTGTAGATGACGAGGCATTTATTGCCGATATGAGTCGTATGGCCCTTGGTGACATCGGCTATGAGGTTTTTTGTGCCTATAGCGGTGAGCAGGCAATCGAAATGGCAATGGTCAATCAGTTTGATCTTTGTATCGTTGATGCGATGCTTCCTGGTATGACTGGTATTGAAACCTTTGATATTATCAGACAGACAGATCCAGGAATCACCGGCATACTCGTTTCAGGCCATGCCAATATGGATATGGTTGTAACAGCTATGAATAGTGGCTTAAGTGGTGTTCTTGAAAAACCACTTGATGCAAGAGAACTGGTAAAAGCTGTTCAGGAAACCCTGGCTCTTGCAGCGTTACGCGATGAAAACACCCGCCTCAAAACAATTCTACCTCTTTATAAGCTTGGCGAGAAATTTAATTCGGCTAGTTCACTGCAAGAAGTATATGAATTGCTCCTTGAGGCAGTTGCTCAGCAGATTCATGTTCCGTCACTCTCTCTGATGATGTTTGTTGAAGAAGATAACGCTCTTCATATAGTAGCATCAAGAGGAATGGATAAGGAAATAGCGGCAAATGTAACTGTTAAATCCGGCGAGAAAATTGCTGGTTGGGTGTATAAAAACGGTGAGCCGGTTATCCTCAATAGACCTACTCAGGAACAATCCCCGCTCTCACAATTTCTTGAACGTGAAGAGATTACAGCATCAATATCATTTCCTCTTATTGGCAGAGAAAAAGTTCTGGGTGTCTTGAATGTCAGCCAGACTGCAAAGGATGTTGTGTATAGTCAGTCGGATATAGAACTCCTGTCAATCATCTGTGGCCAGGCTGTAATGGCACTTGAGAATGTAGTGTATATGGAGGAACGAGAGCAGAATGCACGTACAAAAGCTCTGTTTGAACAGTATGTTGCCCCCGAGGTCGCTGATATTCTGCTTAATTCCGAAGAAAATATTATGGAAATTGGTGGCGTCAGGGAAATTACTGTTCTCTTTGCCGATATACGAAACTTCACTCTGGCTGTGCAGCATCTTTCCCACAAGGAGATTCACCTCTTCCTTACTCAGTTTTTTGATCTGTTTGCAGATGTTGCTTTTTCATGGAAGGGTACTCTTGATAAATTTATGGGAGATGCGGCTCTCGTAGCTTTTGGTGCTCCAATAATACTTGATAGACCTTCCCATGCTGCAGTTTGCACAGCCGTTGAACTTTCTCAGGGGTTCGAGCAAATACGACGAAAGTGGCTTGGGGAATCTGATATTTTTAAGCAACTTGGTTTAGGTATTGGCATCAGCCAGGGAGACATTTTTCATGGAAATGTTGGATCATCCAGAAGACTTGACTACACTCTGATTGGTACAGATGTAAATATTGCCCAACGTCTAGCTGCTTCGACCGAGTCCGGTCAGGTTCTTATTACGGATTCAGTGTATAAGGATGTGAAGGATAATTTTCCTATACAGGAAGTGGAGGCAAGGAAGCTTCGTGGTGTGGAACAGGAAATGAAACTCTATTCAATTCAGGCAGACCTGGTTGATCTTCCTTAATATGTACTGGGTTGTTTCTGTTGTTAATCGCTTACGACTACTTGAAATAGAGTGTTATCTATCAGCACACGATCACTTGCAAACAGTTTTCTTCCCCGACGGGTTTCAAGTTCTCCATTTACACTGACCTCACCCTCGGTGATTCGTATCTTCGCATGAACTCCATCCTGGACAACATTGGCCAGTTTCAGGAATTGGCTTAAGCGTATCGGCTCTTTTCGGATTTCTACTGGTGTGGGTGTGTTCATTGGCTGCGACAGTATTTTTTTTGTGCTGCATAATCGTAACATGTTTTGATAATATTGGGAGAAGGTTACACTAAACTACCTCAACTTTCTTGTCGAGTAGCAACTGCTTTTAAATACAAATGATGTATGTTTTGTTTGAGGTGTTTTAGTAATTACAACTGGTAACTATTGAGTGCGTACATGATAATTGGCAAGTTACGACAACTGAATGTATCATTATTCTGTCATTAAAATAGTATTTTATGAGGTAAAAAATGAAGTTGATTGATAATGAACTGTTTAGGCAGGAATGTTATTTAAATGGACAGTGGGTCGCAGCAGAGCACACAATTGAAGTTTTAAATCCTGCCGATGATTCCGTTCTTGGGTCCGTGCCATCCCTTGGTGCTAGTGAAACTAAAGAGACTATCGAATTCGCTGCTGAGGCTTACCTTCTCTGGAAGAAATTAACCGCTAAGGAGCGTTCTGAATATTTGAGGACATGGTTTGATCTTATCATTGCCCATAAAAAGGACCTTGCCTATATTATGACCAGTGAACAGGGCAAGCCGCTGGCCGAAGCGGAGGGTGAAGTGCTCTATGGTGCTTCCTATGTAGAATGGTTTGCTGAAGAGGCAAAACGGGTTTATGGCGATACTATTCCCATGTCTCAAAAAGGAAAACGAATTATTGTATTAAAAGAACCAATTGGAGTCTGTGCAGCGATTACTCCCTGGAATTTCCCCTCAGCGATGATTGCCAGAAAAGCTGCTCCAGCGCTTGCAGCCGGGTGTACCATAGTCGTAAAACCAGCAGCACAAACTCCATTTTCTGCACTGGCTTTAGCAGAGCTTGCCCATCGTGCAGGAATTCCTAAAGGTGTCTTTAATGTGATTACCGGACCGGCTCGTGCCATAGGCGGCGAGTTTACTGGGAGCACAATTGTCAAAAAACTGAGTTTTACCGGGTCAACTCCTGTGGGCAAGCAGTTAATGGCTGCATGCAGTAAGACAGTAAAAAAAGTTTCTTTGGAGCTTGGGGGCCACGCACCATTTATCGTCTTTGATGATGCAGATATCGATGCCGCTGTAACCGATGCTGTAACCTCAAAATACAGAAACTCAGGTCAAACTTGTGTTTGTACCAATCGCTTTATTGTTCAGGAAGGCGTGTATAAACTTTTTTCCGAGAAACTTACTGCCGCAGTTAAAGAGCAGTTACATGTTGGTTCGGGATTTGATGCTGGGATCAATCAGGGGCCGCTAATTGACCTTAATGCTGTTTTAAAAGTTGAGGATCAGATAAAAGATGCCTGCGATAAAGGGGCTACACTGTTGGCCGGTGGAAAACGATATGGTGAGAGTGGCTACTTTTTTGAACCAACCATTCTTATGGATGTAACCAGTGATATGAAAATTGCCCATGAAGAAACTTTTGGCCCCGTGGCTCCGATATTTGTCTTTAAAGAAGAAGCTGAGGGAGTTGCCATGGCCAATGATTCCGAATACGGCCTTGCTTCCTATTTTTTTAGTCGTGATATAGCTCGCTGCTGGAGAGTAACAGAGGCACTCGAATATGGAATGGTTGGAGTAAACACAGGTATTCTCTCCACAGAAGCCGCACCATTTGGTGGGATTAAGGAGTCTGGGATCGGGAGAGAAGGTTCAAAATATGGAATCGACGAATATCTTGAAATTAAATATATGTGTGTGGGCGGGCTGGAATAGACTCTAAGGTGTATTTTTGAGACTATCGGAAAAAACTCGACAAAAGCGGGTCTCTGAATTATCTACTAATGATAATTATAATGTAAGAGACTAATGATTTATCTTGTTTTGTATATGGCTAATTACTGGAAACTTGAAGGAATGGAGAAATGATTATGAATACCTATGGGAAACATCAGACAAGAGGCGTTATTTTAAGTGTGGTTGCACTGTTTCTTTTTACTCTTACTACCGGTTGTTCGATGCCTGGATCGAGTCAGACGGACAGTCTTCAGGCTCCTGACAGCACTGGGTTTGCTCCCATGGCCAGTACCCTTGGAAACTATGAAGATATCGAGTTGCCTGCTGAAATGAAATACACCACTAAGGGCAGTATGTCTATTAAAACGGATTCATTTCGTGGTGGTATTATTCACTACAAAGGGCGTGTAGAGATGCACTCTTTAAAAGAATTTATCATCGCTTCCATGAAAAAGAACAAATGGAAATTGGCGGGTGAGGTTTCCAGTCAAAATGTGATACTTGCTTTTACCAAACCAAGTAAAACCTGTATGATGAATATTGAACCCAATGGTGCTATGTCAGATACAACCCTGACTATGTATGTGACGGTTGATGTGACCGCCGCTAAGGCATTAAATGCCTTTGGTGAACCAATCGAGTAGATTTGTTAAAAAACAACGTATCTATAGCAGCCGTTATCCCTGTCTCTGTGCGGGGTAACGGCTGTTTCTGTTTGGTCATTCTGTTCCTGTGCTTTGTTCAGACACCTGCTGCTGCAAACAGTTATGAAACTGCAATTGTCGCAGCTGCCGAAGGTGGAGATCCACAATCTCAATTTGCCCTTGGACTGCTCTATGAACATGGAGCAGAGACAATTGATAGAAATCCAGAGCAGGCTATATTCTGGTTTGAAAAAGCTGGCAGGGAAAGAATTGCCGGGGCATGTCTCTATCTTGGCTTGAAGTATGAGTATGGCAACAGGGTGAAGAAGGATCTTGTTCAAGCAGCCTGCTGGTATGAGTGTGCTGCTCGTAAGGATTGGCCGGCTGCGCAGTATTTTTTAGCGACCATGTATGAAAAAGGAAAGGGTGTCGTGCAGTCGTCATTCAATGCCCTTGTTTGGTTTGGATTGGCAGCAGAATATGAGTATCCCGGAGCCGAGGCTGAATTTTTAAAAATTCAATCTTCCATAGGATTAAAGAATATGGATAGGTTGAGAAGAACACAGCGACAACTCTTGCAAAGTGATGGACCTATCTGTAATTAGTTATTGTTTTCATTATTCTTTTGATATAGACTATAGTTCTCTAACTGATTGAAAAATAAGTGTATATTGTGGAACGTGCTGATTTAGCAGCTATTAATTGAGTTGTATGGAAATTGATAAAGACAGACAAAAAGAAGCCCAGCAAAATGCCAAGCAGCTTCTTGCAAAAGAAGAGCAACAGCGTGCAGAACGTCGCTTGCTGAAGCTTGAGCTGGATCTGGAGAAGGGGAAAAGTGAAGTTCTTCTTAATGATGAACTTATGGAAAACCTCCCTGAATTGATTTCTGTCTACTGTCAATCTGGGAATCGTAATCGTGTAAAAGTGTTGTTTGAAAAGCTCGGAGAAAGTGCCAGCAGTGAAAATTCCAAACTGCGTGAACGGGCAGTAATGGCACTGAGTCTCTGTATGGCAGGACTTACCAGAGAAGAACATCCTGATCTTATGGCACTGGTAAGCGGAATTCTTCTCCGCTGGTTGCGAGCAGAAACTCTTTTCCTTTCCGTTTGTGGAATTGTGTGCAAGCAGCTGCATGAAAATGGTATTCGAATGTTTGAAGAGGGAGCCTGGGAAGAGTGCGGGGTCATACTCGATGTTTTTTCACAGATACAATCGGGTGTAAATGAAAAGAGCAATGCCATAAGGAGCGTGGTTGGCCGCTCGCAGGATGCAATGGCTGCTGACTATATTCTTGAGGAACTGACTCTTGTCTGTCTTAGAGGACGTGGCGAGAGACGGCAAAATGCAGAACGGATCCTTATTAGTCTTGGACGCAAAGCTGCGATTCATCTGCTCGATACCTTGCTCTCCTGCCGGGAAAAAGAAGATAGACTTCGTTTGATTGGCCTTATCCCTGCCACTGGAATTGCCGCGATCACCGTCTTAAGAGAGTACCTCAAGAAAGATCTCCCCTGGTATGGAATTCGTAACATCATTCTTATGATTACAGCAATAGATGATCAGGAGCTTATCCCTCTTATTATGCCATGCCTCTCCCATGAAGATATTCGGATTCAGCAACAGGTGATTGACTGCATCAATGAAGTAAGTGTAGACCATCCTGGTCGTTATTTGCTTGCCGCCCTACCCGTAGTCGATGATAAACTTAAAGTTGGCCTTATTGGCTATCTGGGTCAGTTAGGCGGGCCAGATGTTATAGATGTCTTTTTGGATCTTCTTGCTCGACGTGATTCATTCTCCGATGATGTTCGTGACGACCTGCTACAGAATCTTGCTGTACAGGTTCGTCTCAGTAATTCCATACGTGCGGTAAATCTTTTGAATATGATTCTTGAAGAAAGAAAGGATCTGGAAAATTTACAGGCTGATCCGGTTGCTATTGCAGTAAATAATACTCTCAAGATTCTTGTGCCTCGCTTCAAACAGAAACAAGTTCCCGATAAGAGCGATATTGAACCAACTGCTGAATCAGGTGAATCTGTTGCCTTTGACAATGATCCTGTCACTAGAAATCTAGTCCAAAAAGAAGTACGAAAAATAAACGATGAAGTCACAGTATTGCTTGGTGAAGGGAAAAGTAGCGCAGCAGGACTACTGTTGTATGAGAAATGCATTGAAGCTGCAAAAGAGAAGAAATTTGATATTGCCGAAATACTTAGGGATAGAATCCTTGAAGTAGATCCGGATGCACTTGGAGAAGTTATAAAGGCCGGGGAAACAATAGCGGAAGAACGTTCTTCCTCTATAACGTCCAATCATATTAGCATATGGCAGGATCTTTATGACTCGCTAACAACTGAGGAGTTTAAGGCCCTCTATTATGCCTTGAAATCAAAGGATTTTTCTTCCGGTTCTGTTATTGTTGAGCAGGGAGAAAATAGTCCTTTGCTTTACTTTGTTAACTCAGGCTATGTACGACTTACCTGCTGGAGAGGAAAGGAGGAAATTTTCCTTAAAAAAATTGGTCCAGGTGAAATTATTGGTACAGGTCCTTTCTTTGATGTGTCAATCTGGACGGTTGCACTTACAGCTCTTGGAAAGACTAATATCCATATTCTTGAAAGGGAAAAATATCTCGATCTGCTGGAGCAATATCCTGGTATAGAACCCTGTCTGGTTGATTATTGTGCAAAAGCTGAGACGGTTCCCAAACTCCTTGAAATGTCTGGTGAAGATCGCCGTCATTATCCGCGTTTTCCTGTATCACTTATAGTCAAACATATACTGCTTGATGAGTTTGGTAATCCCAATATGCGGAGTTTTAATGGGGAAATTGCCGACTTATCTGCTGGCGGATTATCCTTTTTTATCAGAATTTCACGCAAGGAAAATGCAAGACTTCTTCTTGGCAGAGGTATTAAAACCCGGATATCAGTTGAGGCTGATGAGAGTGCTGAATGTATAGGAGTTATTGTCGCTGTTCGGAATCAAGGAGTTGCATCCGGGGATTATTCCGTCCATGTTCAGTTTAAAGAGATACTAAGCGATGATCTTGTTAAACGTATTGTGGGCAGGAATTAAGAACTGATCCAGTGAAGGGATGATAGATTTAAAGTACAATACCGGAGTAAACTCACTTCGTATTCACTCGTCTGCCAAAAAGGATGGTTGCCTGGAGTGTAAACCGCCATTAGCTCTTGCCCCCATGGTTGGTCTTTCTCATTCGGCTCTTCGTATCCTAATTCTCGAGTTAGGAGGAGTCGGACTCTTTTTCAGTGAGATGTTGTCTGTTAAAAGACTCCCCATGGAAAATGAGACAATTTCACCATTTTTATGTCGAACCCCGGCAGAATCACCGTTCTTTTATCAAATATTTGTGGGACCAGAGCAGGACATTGTTCCGGCAGTTGAGAGGATTCATCTTCTCAATGGTCAGGGGATTGATTTAAATCTTGGTTGTCCTGCCCCTTCACTGCGTCGATTAGGCGCCGGAGCATTTACGCCACCAGATATTGTGTGTAAAACCGTGAAGACATTACGGGCAGCAACTCACCTGCCAATCAGTGCTAAGATTCGACTTGGTACCAAGTTGGATGAAAAAAGACTTGTTGGATTCTGTAAAATGCTTGAACAGGAGGGGATAGACCTGCTTACTGTTCATGGCAGGTTACAGGGAGAGAAGTTTTGCAGGAATCCGCGCTGGGACTGGATCGGTAAGGTGAAAGCAAGTGTTGGAATACCGGTGATGGCAAATGGTGGAATCTTTTCAGTAGCCGATGCAAAACGATGCCTGGAACTCTCCGGTGTTGATGGATTGATGCTTGGGCGAGGGGCAGTTTGTAAACCCTGGTTATTTGCAAATATTGCAAAAGAAATATACAATTTGGATATTAAAACCGATTGGAGTGTGAAGAGAGTATATTTTCGCTTTACAGAGTTATTGCAGGAGCGCTTTTTTCCTGAACGTCGTTTAGGTCGGTTGAAGCAGTTTACTCATTACTACAGCTCTAATTTTTCATTCGGGCATCATTTAGCGACAGCTGTACAAAATAGTGCAACTTTTGATGAGGCAACTGAAGCAGCAGGAACTTTTTTTGAAAACCTTAGTGGAGGGTGTGATGATTGAATTGGTAAAAAAAACATTGTTAACAGGGGTTGGGGTTGCAGCATTAACAAAAGAAAAGATAGAAGAAGTTGCTAAAGATTTTGTTGAAAAAGGAAAAATGACTGAACAGGAAGGCAGAGATTTGGTCAATGATCTGGTCAGCCGTTCAGATGAGTCCCGTCTTGAACTTCAGAAACAGATCGGCGAAAAGGTTGAAATGGTATTGGAAAAGATGGATCTTGCTAAAAAGAGCGAGGTTGATGCCTTGAAACTAGAGATTGCTGAATTACGCGGGGCTTTGAACGGAAAGGAATCATGAGAATAAATACGGCTCCAATTCGTTGATTGGAGCCGTATTATCTCAAGTCTATTTTATGTAAGGGGTGATTCTTTTAAGATGATTTCGGTTGACGCCCTTTACGATGAAAGCTTCCCTTACGCTTACCTCTGTAGGTTTTTTTGGAGACTGAGGATTTTGCTACCTCGATGGCAATTGTTTTTCCGTTAATCTCAGAGCGTTGAAAAGCTCCGAGGATTTGCGAAGTGTATCTGCTATCTGCTTCAAGAGTAGCCGAGTTTCTTAAAATTTCGATTTTCCCAATTTTAATTCTTCCGACATCCTGAATTTCGTTTATTTTTCCGATCAGTCCCTGGGGCATAATTCCCTGCCGCCTGCCAACATTTAAAGTGAAAGTAGTGAATGTACTTTTAGGATGCAAATCCTGGTGGGAACTGTTTCTGTCCCTGTCGTCTCTGCCTCTTGATTGTTGCGGGGAAGAAGATACATTTAAATCGACTGCATTTTTGTAATATTCAAGGAACCGATTAAATTCAATGGAGATAAACTGTTTAACAAGGGCTTCCCTGTCAAGATGAGCAAGTTTCTCTGCGATTTCCTCATAGAGCGGATCGATCTGATCATGATTAACAGACACACTTGTGACGGTTTCAATTTGGCTCAATAGCTGTTTTCTACAGATATTTTCACCCGTTGGGATCTGACATTGAATAAATTTTTTCTGTATTTTGCTTTCAATCTGTCGCAGCCTGTACTGTTCTCTTGCTGCAATAATGACAATTGAGGTTCCTTTGCTCCCAGCTCTTCCGGTACGACCGCTGCGGTGAGTGTACCCGGAAGTTTCATCTGGAAGGTTGTAGTTGATAACATGAGTAAGATCATTGACATCAAGCCCTCTTGCTGCAACATCGGTTGCGACCAGGATCTGGATATTCTTACAACGAAATTTTCCCATAACCTGATCGCGCTGAGCCTGGGAAAGGTCACCATGAAGCGCATCTGCGCTGTATCCATCCTGAATAAGCTTATGTGCTATTTCATTGGTTTCTCTGCGAGTTCTGCAAAAAATGATGGAGTAGATATCAGGGGCATTATCGACAATACGTTTCAGGGCAAGATATCTGTTTTTTGGATGAATCATATAGGACTCATGACGAACATTTTCAGCACCGGCATTTTTAGTTCCAATGGTGAGCTCTATAGGGTTCGTCATATATTTTTTGGCAATTCTTGCGACTTCTTTTGGCATGGTTGCAGAGAAAAGAAGGGTGTTTTTTTCCTTTGGAGTGTGTGCAAGAATGGCAGTGAGTTCTTCTTGAAAACCCATCTGTAGCATTTCATCGGCTTCATCAAAGACAACGTAATTTATTTTTGATAAATCAACAGCTTTACGATTCAGAAGGTCTTTGAGTCGACCTGGGGTGGCGACGATAATCTGGACACCTTTACGAAGCTGGTTCATCTGCTGATCTATACGAGCACCGCCATAGACGGCAAGAATTTTGAGTTTAGGGATGAATTTTGCGTACGATTCAAGATCCTTTGCAACTTGAATACAAAGCTCGCGGGTTGGGCAGAGTACCAGACCCTGGGTGTTGCGTTTTGAAGGGTCGGTCCATTGGATTAACGGTATTCCAAAAGCAGCTGTTTTTCCTGTTCCGGTTTGGGCAAGGCTAACAAGATCGACCTGTTCATCAAGCATTAATGGGATTACTTTTTCCTGAACTTCTGTTGGGGTGTCAAAGCCAAGGGCTGAAAGACCCTCAATAATGTTGTCATTAATGCCTAATGCTTTAAAATTTTTCATAATATTTCCATCCTGATTCTATAGCTTAAAATAAAAAAACTGCGCAATCCTAATCAGGAAGGGTGCACAGTTGGTACATGGATTTCATGATATATTGGTAATACTTTCTGTTCAGGCAATACTGTAGGTTGTATCACGAATAAATCAAGTGCTATTTTGCTCTTTAACCGGGAAGCAGAAGTGTTTATCACCTGAATTTTTCGTATATTTTATTGGTAACAGAGGTTAGCTCAGACAGTTTCATAAGATGAAGAAGGGATCCATAGAGTACTGCAGCGATACCTATAATTACCAGTAGCACAGCAGTTGCCTGGAGAAGTGAGCCATTGAGTTGATTAGTAAAGAAGCCTCTACTCCACAGGAGAAAAACGGCCATTGCTGCTCCTGCTACCGTGATCTTTATTGCTGCTCTAAGAAGATAACTGATGGAATATCCGCCGGTCTTCAGATAGAGCACAGTTGATAGGAATAGAAAATTCAGGATCATTGAACAGGAGGTTGAAAGGGCAATTGCGAGATGCTGATAGCTGTCGATTGTAAGGTTAATGATAATAAGATTTGCAGCAACGGCAATAAATGAGGCAATAACTGGATATTTTGTATCTTCCAATGCATAAAAAACAGGAACTAGAATTTTATTGGAGGAATAGGCAAAGAGCCCTACTGCATAGAGACTTAAGGTGTTAGCTGTGGCTATGGTGTCAAAGGAAGTAAATGCACCTCGTTCGAAAATGATATGGATAATTGGTTGGGCGAGCAGCATAAGGCCAATGGTGGCAGGAATGGTCAGACTAAATACCATGGTAAGCGATGAGACCATGGTTTCCTTCATGCCCTCGATATCCTTTTTTGCAGCATGTCTTGCAAGTACTGGCATGGCAGCGATGGAGAGGGCAACTCCGAAAACGCCAATTGGAAGCTGAACCAGACGAAAAGCATAGTTGAGCCAGGAAACCGATCCTTCAACGCAGGATGACGCAAAATTGGTATTGATAAAGATATTAATTTGAGTGGGAGAAAGGCCAATTATTGCTGGTATCATCAGGGTGATAATACGTTTTAGGCCAGGGTCTTTAAATGGCAAGCGGGGGGTGAATCTAAATCCACTTTTTAATAAAGTCGGGAACTGGATAGAGAGCTGTAATATTCCACCAAGAAGCGTTCCCATGGCCATTCCAACAATGGCAGGATAACCAAAGCGTGGCAGAATAAAGGCTAGACTCACCCCGCCCACAATGGATCCGAGGTTGAAAAAGGCCGATGCCATGGCGGGTACGAAAAATTTTCCTTTGGAATTCAAAATCCCCATGACAACTGCTGAAAGAGAAATGAAAATCAGAAAAGGCATCATTATTCTGGTGAGCAGGGTGGTGAGCTGCAGTTTTCCTTCGATTGTAGAGAAATCTGAGGCCAGGAGATTTACAAGAGGTGCAGCAAAGAATATTCCAAGAAGAGTGATGATTGAGAGAAGTATGGCGAAAAAAACAAGAACATTTGAGGCAAGCTGCCAGGTTTCATCTTTAGTGCGATTGGTGTCGTAATCGGTGAAGACAGTTATAAAGGCAGCTGATAATGCACCTTCTGCAAAAAGGTCACGAAGAAGATTTGGGATTCTGAAAGCGACAACAAAGGCATCATAGGCAAGTCCGGCACCAAACATACCTGCAAAGATCTGTTCTCTGACAAGGCCGAGCACACGACTGCACATAACGGCTATGGAAACAGTTCCTGCCGATTTGGCGATTCTGTTACTCTGTTTTGCTTCTTTTTTCACGTGTGGTTAGGAGGCTAAATAAATACAAGGGATAAATAATTATAAATCTTGTAACTCTACAGTTTTTTAAACACCATTACCAGATAAACTCCTTTTCTTTTTCTCCTTTTTTTTATTTACGGAGAATGCACCTCGAATTCTCGAACATCCTTGACTTTCATTGGAAATATTGAATATATGAATAGAGAAATATTTGTAATTATTCGAAGTCGCACAGGGGTTTTAGCTCTATTTCGGTAGGATCCTTGTTTTCCATAGACGAGACTATAGCACAACCGTTATTTTCAAGGAGGTTTGCATGCAGGATATCAGTAAGATAAGAAACATAGCGATCATTGGACACGGAAGTTGTGGTAAGACCTCTCTAGCTGAGGCAATGCTGTTTACGGCTGGTAAAATTAAACGTCTTGGAAAGGTTGATGATGGAAGTTCAGCACTTGATTTTGAAGAAGAGGAAATTCAGCGAAATGTTTCAATAAATACCTCTTTTCATAATTACTCCTGGAAAAAGCATGATGTCTTTCTGATGGATACTCCGGGTGATGACAACTTTATTAATGAAACGTATATGGCAACTCAGATCACCGATGGGGCTGTATTTATTATTGGTGCAGTTCTCGGTGTTAAGGGGCAGACTATTAAATTTGCCGATTTTATCAAGGATAAGACCCTGCCGTCACTGATTATAATTAACAAATTAGACAGGGAACGAGCTGATTTTAGCCGAACTCTTGATCAGATCGGAGAATCCCTTCCCCTAACTCCTGTGGTTTTGCATCTTCCTATTGGTGAAGAAGACTCCTTTCGCGGCTTTGTTGATCTTGTGAGTGGAAAAGCTTTTCTCTTTGATACAGGTGGTGCCGGAACTGTCACTGAAACAGAGGTTCCTGAAGAAATGGCCGATGATATCAGCTATCATCGGGAAAGTCTTATGGAACAGGTGGCTGAAACCGATGATGATCTGATTGAAAAATTTTTGGAAGATGGAGAACTTTCTTCAGAAGACTTGCAAGCTGGATTGCGAGGAGGTGTTGCAAGTGGAAGCATCGTTCCTGTCTGTGTCGGTGCTGCAACAAGTAATTTTGGTACTGCACCGCTGCTCGATGTTATTAATGATGTGCTTCCATCTCCTGCGGATCGACCTGATTGTATGGGAGTTGATCCCAGTGGTGAACCCGTTGAACGAAAAGCAACGGCCGATGAGAAATTCTCGGCTCAGGTATTTAAAACCATGGCGGATCCATATGCCGGGCGTTTAACAATATTTAGAATTAATTCTGGTACGCTTTCCGGAGACACCTTTTATAATAGCAGTAAAGAGACTGACGAACGATTTGGGCAGCTTTTTGTTCCCGAAGGAAAAGAACAGCGATCCGTAGATAGTGCTGGTCCAGGAATGATTGTGGCTGTTGCCAAATTGAAGGAGACAACCACGGGGGATACACTGTGTGATGCCTCAGCACCTATTATTTACGATGATCTTGATGTTATGGAACCAGTGATCTCCTATGCAATTTGTGCAAGTAAGGGTGATGAAGAAAAACTGTTTGCGTCCATTACCAGAATGCTTGACGAGGATCTAACCTTGAGGCTTTCGCGGGAGCCACAAACCGGAGAAGTCCTTATTTCCGGTGTTGGAAAGGTACACCTTGATGTCGTAGGTGCCCGGATTAAGCGTAAGTTCGGTGTTGAAATGGAACTTTCACTTCCCAAAGTTCCCTATAAAGAGACTATTCGCGGTAAAGCCACGGTTCAGGGAAAGCACAAAAAACAGAGTGGTGGTCGTGGTCAGTTCGGTGATTGTACCGTTGAGATTAGCCCAAATATTGGAAACGGATTTGAGTTTGAAGATAAAATTGTTGGTGGTGTTATTCCTCAGCAATATCGTCCTGCCGTTGAAAAAGGAATTATAGAAGCCATGGAAAAGGGTGTTATGGCCGGCTACCCAGTAGTGGATATAAAAATCAGCCTTATTGATGGATCGCATCATAATGTTGATTCTTCAGAAATGGCCTTTAAAATTGCCGGTTCTCAGGCCTTTAAAAAAGGTGCTCAGGAGGCAGGCCTTGTTCTCCTTGAACCATATATGGATATGACCATAATGGTAGGAAAAGACCATGTCGGAGATGTGATGGGTGATCTTAACTCTCGTCGCGGCAAGGTTATGGGAATGGATGCGGATGCTGGACGTGAAATTATCAATGCAAAGGTGCCTCAGTCCGAAGTGCTTTTATATGCAGCAGATCTTACAGCTATGACGGGTGGTCTTGGAAAATTCACCATCAACTTTTCGCATTATGAAGAAGTGCCTTCAATGATAGCTGATAAAATTGTTGCTGCAATGCAGGTAGAATAGGAGACGTTGTTGAAGGTGAAAATAGATACGGGTCGATTTAGTTTCGGGGTTCTTACCTTAAGTGATAAAGGTTCACGAGGTGAGCGGGAAGATACTAGTGGCCCTTATCTGTTGACGACTTTGAATGACCTTGGGTATCAGCAGAAAGAGTACGCCGTGATTCCCGACAGGGTTGATGGAATTGTTAAGACTCTGATAGCATGGGTTGATGATAAGAAGGTTGATCTTATTCTAACCACTGGTGGTACTGGAGTCGCGCCAACGGATGTGACTCCCGAGGCGATGGTTGATGTAATAGAAAAGGAAATTCCAGGAATGGCGGAAGCGATGCGGGCTGAGAGCCTGAAAAAAACGCCTAATGCTGTTCTTTCAAGGGGGATGGCAGGAATTCGCGGAAACTCATTGATTATTAATCTCCCAGGTAGCGAAAAAGCTGCCCGGGAGAACATTGCGGTATTGTTACCAGCTCTTGCTCACGCTCTAGATAAAATCCAGGGTGGAACCAGCGACTGTGGCGTTGGTTAAAGCACCATTTTAATTAACCAGCAATGTAACGCTGGTTCTACTGCGTCAAAATCTCGTATGAAATCAATACAACGAGATTATTCGGCTCTATCCTTTCGTCTGTCAAAATGTAAGTTTACCTGCTCTTCACCTTCTTGTAATGCGGTGATCTCACCGATAACAAAAGCTTCCTCACCGTGTGCCTGGAAGCGAAGAAGGATCTCTTCAACATCATCGCCATCCACTGCTACCATCAGACCGATTCCCATATTAAAGGTACGGTACATTTCAGCAACTGGAACATCGCCTTTCTCGGCGAGGAAATTGAAGATTGCAGGAGTCTGCCATGTGCTGCAATTAATATCAGCCTTGCATCCTGAAGGAAGGATGCGTGGGATGTTATCGATAAATCCTCCACCTGTGTTATGCACGATTCCATTCAATTTGAAGTTTTTAAGGACGGCAAGTACTGACTGGACATAAATTTTGGTGGGTTTAAGAAGCTCTTCACCAAGTTTGCAGCCAAGCTCATCTATATGCTGATCTACATCGAGTCCATTATCGGTAAAACAAATTTTCCGTACAAGGGAAAATCCATTGGAATGGAGCCCTGAAGAACTGAGGCCGATAATCTTATTGCCGACTTTAATCTCAGAACCATCAATAAGTTTGTCACGATCCCCAATACCCACAACAAACCCTGCAAGATCGTAGTCGCCCTCTCGGTAGAGCCCCGGCATTTCAGCAGTTTCACCACCGACGAGAGAGCATTGTGCCTGGATACATCCTTCGGCAATACCCTTTACAACTTCCGTGGCAACATCGAGCTCTAGCTTTCCAACTGAGTAATAGTCAAGAAAACAGAGCGGTTTTGCACCGCCAACTATAATATCATTGACGCACATTGCTACCAGGTCAATGCCAATGGTGTCATGTTTATTACAGCGTTTAGCAATGTCGAGTTTGGTTCCGACACCGTCGGTGGAGGTGACAAGTACCGGCTGTTTATAGGTATTGGTGTCTATGGCAAAGAGGCTTGAGAAACCACCAATATCATTTAAAACACCACGCTGGTGAGTCGATTTAACGATATCCTTGATTTCGTGGACAAATTGGTTGCCCTTGTCGATATCAACTCCAGCTTCACTATATTTTGATTGTTTTGCATCGCTCATGTTTTTATTGTATTTTGTTGGCATTAAATGTTGAAAATAATTTAGGCTATATTAGTAAGTGTTTAGTGAAATTGCAAGGAGTCTACATCTCGTTGCAGTGCATTTCTCTATGTAGGATACTATCAAACAGATTGGAAAATAGTTATGAAAATATTATTTTTATTGGTGGGTATGGTGTTAATCGTTGAAGGTATACCCTATGTCGCATCACCGGAATCCATGCGTGAGTGGCTGAAGAAGATTAGTGAAATGCGTGCCGAACATCTCAGAATACTTGGGCTTCTCTCAATGTCAGCTGGGCTGCTTATCTGCTGGTTTGTTCAGCGCAGTGGTTATTTTTGATGTTGTTTTCTTAGGATAAAAAGAAATCCATTGATCCATTCTCCTTTGTCTTTTCTCAGTTTCGAGTGTGTGCATTCAATAATACTCCATCCACTGCTATTGCACAGGCTTTGAATGTAGCGTTTAGAATGTCCAAAACGTCCTGTGGCTTTAAGAATAAAAGGGAGATTGTCTGATTCTTCAACGGAGAAGAGAAAGAATCCATTGTCAGCAGTAATGGCAGCACTTTCGGTGAATATTTTCTTAAGATCTCCCATATAAGTAAAGACATCGGCTGCTATAATAAGATTAATATCCTGTTCACATGACTGCAGAAAGTGCAGGATATCGTCTTTTATCAGTTTATTATAAATATTTTTCTCTTGGGCGATTTTCAGCATTTCCTCTGAGATATCAATGCCACTGAGTTTCTGGCAGCAGTCTTTAAATTCAACTCCAGCAAGACCAGTTCCGCATCCAAGATCAAGTGCCTGTTGTACCGGATAATCGGAAGCGGCATCCTTATAGAGTAAACGCAGGGCAGCAGGGGTTTTATATTGAAGCTTATCAAGCAAACTATGCTCGAACTCTTTGGCATAATTATCAAATACGGATTCGACATAATCAAGTGGTGCCGTATCGGGCGTTTTTCCGGAGAGTGAGTTCAGCATATGTCTTGCTGCCTGATGCTCTGGGTTGAATTTCAGTAACTGCTGGTAAAGATGAATAGCCTTCTCCGGTTCATCGGATTTATGACAGAGGTAGGCATAGTTATTCAAGCTTGAGAGGTGACCAGGGCTCTGCTGAAGAATAATTCTATAGAGACGCTCGGCTTCAGAGGAATCACCCATATCCTGGTTGCTGAGTGCAAGATTGTAGAGCGTGTCAATTGTTGCATCTCCGAGTGTAAAAGCGTTTTCAAAAGAGAGTACTGCATCTTTAAATCGTTCCAATCGTCTAAAATTAAGACCTCGATTGTAATGAATATCGGGATCGTCATTGCTGAATTGTACTGCCTTTTTATAATGGTCTTCAGCATCCTGAAATTGTCCTAGTTCAAATAACGCCAGTCCACTATTAAAGTGAAGTAGGGAAGATTCGGGTAGGATGGACAGAATGGCTCTGTAGACCTCAAGTGCTTCTTTTATTTCACCGTTTTTGTGAAGTAAACAGGCGTCGTTGAATACGTTTTCGATGTTCTCTGGGGTGATGGTATGTGCAGGTAGCATTTTGTTCATTAGAATAAAATCCGGAAAAGTAATATAATCAATTAAATCAAATTGACGGAATCCCCATTCAGCGGGTATTATATAGTGTTTACCCACAGGTAAGTCAAGGATGTGGCGCTGCTCGAAATATTTGGAAGAAATATTGCTAAACTGGTGAAGGTTATGGGAAAGACTGAAAAAAAAGAACTGATTGGTACCGAAGGGAAGCTGCTGCTGGATATGATCCGCAGATTAAACCGTCGTGGGGCCACTGAAAATCTCCTCAAACTCATAACTAAGACCCACCCTGCAGATACTGCCTGGGTCTTTAGACATCTATCTGAGCTTGAACGGAACGAAGTTTTCAATATTCTTGCCCAAACCGATAGAGTCGGAGAGTTTCTCAGTGAGCTCGATGAATCGGTCATGGTTCCATTGGTCGAAAATCTTACTCCCAAATTTATGGCGGATGTTATCAGTAAGATGGCGTCCGATGATGCTGCTGATATCATAGAAGCATTACCCGATTCATTTGGTATTGAGATTCGGGCCCAAATGGAGCAGGCTGATCGTGAAGAGGTCGATGAGCTTCTTCAGTATCATCCGGAAAGCGCTGGTGGCTTGATGTCCCCAGACTTTATGTATCTGGATGAAGAGTTAAGTGTAGGCGAGGCAATTGCAAAGGTTCAGAAACGAAGTGAAGATAAGGAGATGGTGTTCTATCTCTATATTACTTTTGGCGATGGTAAACTTGCCGGCGTGGTATCGCTTCGTGAACTGTTGACAAATCCTCCTCACCGGCAGTTGAAAAATATTATGAAGGAGAACGTCCTCTCAGTGAGTACTGATACTGATCAGGAGGAAGTTGCCCATGTTATTTCTCAGTATAATCTGCTTGCTGTACCTGTAGTTGATGCCAATTACCGATTGGTTGGTATTGTAACGGTCGATGATATTATTGATGTTATGCGAGAAGAGGCCACCGAAGCCTTTCTGCAGATGGCTGGTGCTGGTAAGGATAATGAGATTCTTCTCAAATCAACCTCAGAAAATGTAATGCTTCGTGCTCCCTGGTTGTTTGCTTCCTGGCTAGGTGGAGTCATGGCGCTTTTTATTATTGGCTCCTTTGAAAGAGAATTGTCACAAGTACTGGTACTTGCATCTTTTATTCCCATCGTTATGGGAATGGGTGGAAATATAGCGACTCAGTCATCCACTATTATTGTACGCGGTATTGCCACCGGTCGTATTAATATGGAGGAATTTCGTAAGGTTGTTTTTAAGGAACTCAAGGTGGGTGTTATCCTGGGAATTCTCTATGGAGGGTTTCTTGGTGTGCTTACTTATTTCGGCTATGCCGAGCCCAAGCTTCTCGGGTTGGTTGTGGGGCTTTCGATCTTTTTTTCCATGGCTATGGCTGCAACGGTTGGAACGATTATCCCCTTAATTCTGAAACGCTTTGATATTGATGCTGCGATTGCCACCGGCCCTTTTGTTACCACAGCAATTGATATACTTGGAGTGCTGGCCTATTTTATGATCGCCAAGTTCTTTCTAAATCTTTAACTCCCTTAATAGTTGTTATGCTGAGAAATTCTTCCGGAAAAGTCTCACTTTTTGCAATCCTTATCCTCCTGTTTCTTGGATTCTGGTTGCTTTTACAACCCCTTGAAAATGATTTTTTCCGTTCTCCTGCAGAACCACGTGCGATAACCGCTCGTGGAGATCTGGCTGAAGATGAAAAAAATACCATAGAACTTTTTAAAAAAATCTCTCCATCAGTTGTCTATATCACAACTATAGCCGTTCGGAGAAATATGTTTTCCTTAAATGCTGTTGAGATTCCTCAAGGTACCGGGTCAGGATTTGTCTGGGACAAAAAGGGAAGGGTGGTTACCAACTATCATGTGATTAGTGATGCCAATCGTATCGAAGTTACCATGGCTGATCATACAACCTGGAAAGCTGTGCTGATTGGTGCTGCTCCTGATAAAGATCTAGCCGTACTGCAAATTGATGCTCCCCAGCATCAGTTACAGCCTATACCGGTTGGCGAATCTGTTAATCTTCAGGTCGGTCAGAAGGTTTTTGCCGTAGGTAATCCTTTTGGACTTGATCAGACCATTACATCGGGAATTATTTCTGCACTAGGGCGTGAAATTAAAGCAATTACTGGCAGAACTATCAGGGATATGATTCAAACGGACGCGGCTATCAACCCAGGTAATTCCGGTGGCCCATTACTCGATAGTGCTGGTCGATTAATTGGTGTGAATACCGCTATATTTTCACCATCAGGTGCCTATGCAGGGATTGGTTTTGCCGTACCGGTGAATGAAATAAATCGGGTTGTACCCCAGCTTATTCGTAATGGTAAGCTTATTCGTCCGGGAATCGGTGTCTCCCTTGCCGATGCCAGACTTGTTAAACGACTTGGGATTGATGGTGTTTTGGTTCTTGGCGTGGAAAATGGGGGGCCAGCGCACAGAGCCGGATTGCGTCCCACCAAGCAGTATGGGAGTGAAGTCGTATTAGGTGATGTTATTACCGGCATTGGGGGGCAACCGGTTCGTTCCTATGATGATATTCGTACTGAATTGGAACGATTTGCAGTTGGGGATCAAGTTATTGTGAATATAATACGTGATGGAGAGGACGTGCAGCTTAGTCTGAGACTTACTGTCCTTGCAGAGCAGTAGTACTCTCAGGATTGTGGAATTCTTTTATTTAATTTTCTGGCAAGCTCTCGCATATCCTGGGTTTTATCTGACTCATCGACTATTTCTCTACCAACAATTTCCTCAAGAACATCCTCCATTGAGATAACCCCTGTTACTGCGCCATATTCATCAACGGCAACAAAGAGGTGCTGCCTGATTTCAAAAAATTCTATAAGAATACGGTTTAAGGGCGACATCTCAGCAACAAAATGAACGGGAGACATCAGTTCCGATAATTTTGTAGTGTTGCGTTGTTCAGCAACTGCGAGCAAAACATCACGTCGCATGATGATCCCGGTCACATTGTCGGTATCTTCTTTATAGACGGGAACCCTACTATGATTCGAGAGACTGGGCTCACTGACCATTGCTTCAGCTACGGTCATCTTTTCGTTGAGTGAAAAAGTAACGGTACGGGGTGTCATTACATCACGAACAACTCGACGGCTAAGCTCAAGGATATTAAAGATTACTCGTTCCTGGTCAGCTCCAATTTCACCCGATTTTTTTGAAAGTGCAGCAATCGTCTGCAATTCCTCGGCTGAAATGGAATCATTGTTCTCAGGTTGTGGGATAAGTTTGGTCATTTGTTGGCAAAGCCAGACAATGGGTTTTAGGATAATAATCATCCATTGAAGTGGATAGGCGATGTAGGGGGCTAGCAGGACCGCATAGCTGATACCGATGGTTTTTGGAAGTATTTCTGAAAAAAGAAGGATAATCAGTGTAAATACTATTGAAAAAAGTATTAGATTTTGTTCCCCGAAAACGACTGCTGCGGCAGCTCCTGCCACTGCAGCGCCTATGGTATGGGCGATGGTGTTCAGGGTCAGGATGGCAGTTATGGGTTCATCGATGTCTTCGCGAAGCTCCTGAAGCAGTGGGGCCGAATTGTGGCCCTGTTTTTTTAACATCTCAACCTGACTTGTTGAGATTGAATAGAGAACAGCTTCCAGAACTGAGCAAAAAGCTGAAACAGCAACGGCCAAAACCACGGCCAGGATGAGTGTACTTGTCAAAACGAGCTCCAATAGACGAAAAGTTGTCGAAAAATATTTTATGTTTATTGTAACTATACTTATCTTTGAGTTCTTTGCCAAATAGATGTGATAACGTGATATAAATTCTGCTAATAATTATATGATAAACGGAGGAATTACTGTGATATCGACAAAGCTTTCCCTGAGAAAACAAAATCCAGAGTCTTTTTCAGGTGATCTATTGATTAATTGTTTAGTTCAAAATAGTAAAGGGAAGCTCACGGTGGGGTCAGGTACTCATACCAAAGAGTTGAAAAATGCTATAAAGTTAGGGGATTTCAATGGCGATTATGGGGATTCCCTACTGATCTATCCAACGCCGACATCCACAAAAAACTCTTCTTCAAAGCGTGTTCTTTATCTGAGCCTTGGGCAGTTACACGGTAAAACATCTATTGAATTGCGAGAAATTTACCGAAAAATCGGTGGGGTAATTGCTGCTCGGGCAAAAGACACCAATAGTTCAAGGATTTGTATCAATCCATCACTGGAAAAAGAATACTCTGCAGAAGATGCTGTTGAGTGTCTTGTTGAAGGGGTGTTGCTAGGAGATTATCGTTTTGAAAAATACAAGAGTGTTGACACAGAATCCAAAAAAGTAAAATTTAAAGGAATTAAAGAAATTGCGATATGTTCTTTTGTTGATAATGCGAAATTGCATCAAGGTTCAGCCAGGGCACAACACAGTGCAATGGCTGCCTGCAAAGCACGTGATATGGCCAACGAACCTGGTAATGGATGGACAGCTGCAAGTTTTGCATCCTATGGGCGTATGCTTGCTAAAAAATATAAGATGCACTGTACGGTTCTTGGCAAGAATGATATGAAGCGTCTTAAAATGGGTGGGCTGCTTGCTGTGAATCAGGGATCAGCAGAAGCACCAAAACTGGTTACCCTTGAATACAAATCGAGTAAAAAAGGAGCCCAGACCATCCTTCTTGTTGGTAAAGGGCTGACCTTTGATTCAGGAGGAATAAGCTTGAAACCTGCCGCTGGCATGCAGGACATGAAATATGATATGTGTGGTGGAGCTGCAGTTCTTTCTGCTATGGCCGTAGTGGGTGCGGAAAAGCCGGATGTCAATGTCGTGGCCATCGTTCCTGCAACCGATAATATGAACGGTAGTAGTGCTTTAAAACCCGGTGATATTATACGTCACTATGGTGGTATAACATCGGAAATTGTGAATACCGATGCAGAAGGACGGCTGATTCTTGCAGATGCGCTCGCCTACGGTATTAAGAAGTATAAACCTGCCTGTGTCGTTGATCTGGCCACATTGACTGGTGCTGTGATTCTCGGGCTTGGCCATCATAGAACGGGAATACTTGGAAACAACCAGAAAGTTATAGAGCGCATTCTTGTTGCAGGAGATAGATGTGGGGAACCTCTGTGGCAGCTTCCCCTGGACGAAGAGTATGTAAAGCAGATTGATTCCGATGTGGCAGACATCAAAAACACTGGAGGACGTCCTGCCGGAACAATTACAGCAGCGGCATACTTACAGAAATTTGTTGGGGATACCCCCTGGACGCACCTGGATATTGCAGGGACTGCCTGGGATTTCACAAAGAAATCATATATTCCCAAAGGTCCCTCTGGAACCGGAGTGAGAACATTGGTTGAACTGATCCGAAATTGGAAAAAGCTCTCCTGATTGTTTATTGTCTTTAGGGGTGCCT
>Ga0307929_1000612_pt1 | contig 33383 bp, 29 predicted proteins | sample AceLakmetage1330_FD_203160 | JGI IMG/M metagenome (GOLD analysis project Ga0307929, IMG submission 203160) | Saline water microbial communities from Ace Lake, Antarctica - #1330 | ecosystem: Environmental > Aquatic > Non-marine Saline and Alkaline > Saline | place: Antarctica: Ace Lake...
GTGGCTTAACCAGTCGCTAATGGGATCCACCAAGGTTTCATCCATGGCTCCGTCAATCCCGCCGCAGCCATAATGCCCGCAAACAATAATATGTTTTACCTTCAAAATATCCACGGCGTACTGGATCACCGAAAGACAGTTCGCATCGGTATGGATGACCTGATTGGCAATATTTCTGTGCACAAAGACCTCGCCGGGGGCCAACCCGATGATTTCATTCGCCGGCACCCGGCTATCCGAACATCCGATCCAGAGGTACTCCGGACTCTGCTGATTCGACAACCTCTTGAAAAAATGAGGATCTTCGTCATTCATTTTCTGCGCCCAATTCCGGTTGCTCTCAAAAAGACTTCCTAATACCCGCATAGCACTCTCTTCCTTTTTAAATCACTGATTGTACAAACTGATGGAGTGCCGCCCGCATGCGCGGCATCGTTTCATTCGCCGTTTGCATCACATCGTCGGCCGTCAGTTTTTCATCGCCGAGCCCCGCGGCCCAGTTACAAATGCACGAAAGCCCTGCAACCCTCATTCCCATTGCATTGGCCAACATGGCTTCGGGCACGGTAGACATCCCCACGACATCCGCGCCCATCGACCGGAACGCGCGGACCTCGGCAGGGGTTTCGAATGTCGGGCCGGACGCGGCGACATACACGCCGGTGGCATCCGCCCCAGCGGCAATCAGCGTCTGCCGCAACTCGGGGTCATAAATGGCTGTCTGATCCGGAAACCGGACGCCCAGATTCGAATTATGCGGCCCCTGTAGCGGATTGCCGCCGAGCATATTGATATGATCTTCAATCGCCATAAGGGATCCCGGCCCCAAATCTTCCCGAATACCGCCCGATGCATTGGTGAGCAGCACCGTATCCGCGCCGAAGGCTTTAAGAATCCAAGTGGGCAAAACAACGGGCGTCCACCCCTCACCTTCATAGCCGTGGCGTCGGCCCTGAAAAATGAAAAGCTCCGCGCCATTGCACTCTGCGAGGAGCAGTTGACCGGCATGACCCACCACGGCGGTTTTTCCAAGGTTTGGAATCTTCTCGTAGGAAAGAGAATCCTTCACAGTGAAATCCGCAATCGCCTCGCCCCATCCCGAGCCGAGAATAATACCCAGTTTCGGTTTCACATCCGGCCACGCGGCTTTCACCGCTGAAACCGCTTCGTCCATTGCCGTCTGATTGATCGCTTGCATGGACTTGATAGTACGGGGGTCGAAGCGTAGCATCAAGCCCATGAACGAAGCATTTATGCGCGAAGCCATTGCACTTTCTATCGAAAAGATGGACGCGGGCGAAGGCGGCCCGTTCGGAGCGATTGTCGTTAAAGACGGCGACGTGATCGGTCGCGGATGGAACTGCGTCACCTCCGCCAACGACCCCACTGCACACGCGGAAGTGATGGCGATCCGCGATGCCTGTTCGACGCTGAACACGTTCGATCTATCGGGATGCGAACTCTACGCCAGTTGCGAGCCCTGCCCCATGTGCCTCTCGGCCATCTACTGGGCGCGGCTCGATAAACTAACCTTTGCCGCCGGACGCGAAGACGCCGCCGATGCGGGCTTCGACGATGAATTCATTTACAAAGAAGTTTCCAAGGATTGGAAAAATCGAGAGCTCCCCACCGAACAAGGGCTGACCGATGAGGCGAAAAAAGCCTTCGAAGCGTGGAAAGAGAAAGCTCACCGAACCGCATACTAAGGAACCCATATGAAAAAACGACTCAACGCATTTAAACAGCGCCTCACCTCTGTCAGCAAAGAGGAACCGCTCAACAAGCTCTCGCTGGTCACCATCATCATTCTGGACATCATTATCCTGAACATTCTTTTTGTCGGTCTGCAGGAACACACCAACCAGCTAACGACGGCCAACGAATATATGCCGGGCATTGCCCGCGAAATCTTCATCGGCCAAAACTGGACGTCGGGCAACCGAATCTCAAAACTTCAGCCCCTCATTCTGGCCGACCGCAATAACTCCCGTTATCGCTACGAAAGCCCATTTGAAGAAAAAAAGCTCAAGGTCATGCACCCCGAGGCACAACGTTTCTTTACCCAGGCAAAAGCACGATCCGAAGACAAAGAACTCCTCTCCCTTTTCCTGAGCCGCCAAAAAGCGGGCGAAGAACGCAAAAAAACTGAATCTGCCTTCAACAAAGCGAAACAGTCCTACGACACCAAGCTGCTCGAAAACATTGCCAACGCCACCAAGCCCGGCTCCAACTCCACGTCCACCACCGCCAAGCAGTATGCGGGGAAAATCGACCGCCTCACTGGCGAGATCCGCTCGCTCGAACGACAGATTCATGCCCTTGCCGGCATTCAGGACCTCTGGAAAATCATTTCGCCCGACGATACCGAACGCGATCAAATCGTTGCCGACTATAAACAATTCCAGTTCTGGTTCCCGCTCAAAGAACTATTCTGGCAGCTCCTCTTCATGGTGCCGATCTTCGCCATCTTCTATGGGTGGAATCGACGCAGCATCAAAAAGGATAACCCGATCCAAACCCTCATCTCCTCCCACCTGTTGGTGGTCGCCTCGCTGCCGATCATTCTGAAAGTGGTTCAGCTGGTGATCGACATCATCCCAAAACACTTCTTCAAAAAACTGTTCGACCTTCTGGAGTCATGGGGTCTGCTGGCACTCTGGTACTACTTTGCCATCATCGTGATCATCATCGTCGGGTTACTGCTCGTTTACTTCATCCAACGCAAAGTGTTCAACAAACAAAAGGTGATGCAGAAACGAGTATCGAAAGGCGCCTGCATCCGTTGTAACAAGCGGTTGCCGCCCAGCGCGGCGCACTGCCCCTTCTGTGGAACCGGACAGCAAACCACCTGCTCGGTCTGCGGGAAAGAAACCCCGACCGGCGGCCCCTGCTGCATCCATTGCGGTGCCGGCAAGAAAGATTGATCCTGACGGCAACCTCTATTATTCTCTGCGCGTTTAACGTCCACTCGGAGACCCATATGAAAAAAATACTGTTCATCGCTATCACCACACTTGCACTGACCCTGAGTCTCTTCGCAGACCTCACACTACCCACCCTCTTTACAGACCACATGGTTCTTCAGCGCGAACAACCCGTGCCAGTTTGGGGAACCGCAGATCCCAGCAGCACGATCACCGTTGAATTCGCCGGGCAGAAAAAAACGACCCCAGTGGATGCCGACGGGAAATGGCGCACCGATCTTGATCCGATGCCCGCTTCTTCTGAACCCCGCTCTCTTCAAGTTTCAGGTTTCAAATCTCAAGTTTCTGTCTCTGATGTCTTAGTCGGCGAAGTCTGGCTCTGCTCCGGCCAATCCAACATGGAGTGGTCGATGAAAAAATCAAGCGGCGACCCCGCCGCGATTGCCGCCGCCAACCACCCGCTAATCCGCCTCTACAAAACACCGAAGGTCTTCTCACGCACACCCAACGATAAAATCAATGCCGCATGGACGGAATGCACCCCGGCAACCGTGACCGAGTTCTCCGCAGTCGCCTACTATTTCGGACGCAAACTCCAGCAAGAACTCGATGTTCCGATCGGCCTGCTTCAGAGCGCCTGGGGCGGAACCCGCATTGAACCGTGGACTCCGCCCTGCGGCTTCGAAGGCTTCGACTCGCTGGCCGACATCCGCGAAAAAATCAACCCGATGCCTGCGCTCGACAGCAACCCCAAAAACGACCGCCAGTTTCCGACTGCCATTTATAACGGAATGATCCACGCCCACATCCCCTTCGCCATCAAAGGTGCCATCTGGTATCAGGGCGAATCCAATCACCGCGAAGGCATGCTCTACGTCGACAAAACCGCCGCCCTGCTCAAAGGATGGCGCACACTATGGGGCTATGACTTCCCATACTATCTCGTGCAAATCGCCCCGTTCCAATATGGTCAGGAAGACCCGACCGTTCTCGCCGAGTTCTGGGAAGCACAGACCAAAATCGTCAAACGGATTCCGAATACCGGTATGGCTGTCGTCAGCGATGCAACCACCCTCAACAACATCCATCCGCCAAACAAAGAAGTCCCCGGTACCCGCCTCGCCCTGCTGGCGCTCGACAACACCTACGGCAAAGATATCGTTTCCACCGGACCGACCTTCAAAAAAATGAAAAAGCCACTCTTCGGCGGTAACACCCTCAAAATCGTTTTCGACTCTGCGGAAGGTCTCACCACCCGCGACGGCAAAGCCCCCGACTTCTTTGAAATCGTCGGCGAAGACGGAATCTTCAAACCGGCACAAGCCGTCGTCAATGGAAACAGCATCATCCTGAGTTCATCCGAGATCGCAAAGCCGGTCGCCATGCGCTTTGCCTGGAACAAACTGGCCACGCCGAACCTGATGAACGCCGCCGGTCTGCCCGCCCCCGCATTCCGCGCTGGCGAAGCCCCTGAACCGAAAGCTCCGCAGCTCACAAGCATTCCGGAAATGAAAGGATTCAAAACGGTCTACCAACTGAACATCCCGACGGCCTGCGGCTATGCGAACAGCGCGCCAAAATATTCCGTCGACAACAGCGCCAACGCCGGTTCATTCAAACAGATCGCCTACCTGCTCGATCTGCAGAAAACGGGCGGCGAAATTCTATATGCCTTTGCCTCCATGGATGCCTTCACCAACGATGTCAAACAGATCGCCGTCCCGACCGTCGCCAGCGGCGCGCGCTTTATGCAGAAGATCAGCAACCTGACCGTCCGCAGCAACGTTAACGGCATCAACGAAGTGACCCATTCTGACGGAGGGAATATTGAATTTTGGCCCGGAAATTACGGCGCACAAAATGGGAACACGATCGAAGGTTCAACGGACAGCATTTACGACTTCGGAGATACCGGATCGGATAAAATTCCTGGTTACGGCTGTATGCAGGTTCACAACTGGAAAGCCAAACAGACCGTCTTCGCCTTCAACAAGTGGAATAGCACCGGCGAAATGGGCATCGGCAATTCCCAAGGAAAAACCCGCGACTGGACCTTCACCAACAATGGCGGCAGCTACACCCTCCGCCGACTCACCGTGCTGACCAAATAAGCTTCGTACCAACGCCGAGGCGCAGAAGGCCTTCGAAGCGTGGAAAGAGAAAGCGGATCGCACCCGCTACTGAGCGGCGAAATATTCTCTTATCGGTCGGGAAAAAAGCACCCACAACATATACGCATACAAGACCAGAATCACCGGAAGAATCATCACCAACTGAACATAGGGGCCGCCGATTTCAATGCTGTAGGTCAAACACCTGCATCCCATAACCAGACAGGCCGCACATCCGAAAACTAATCCCAGAGAGATCACCAGCCGAGCCACCCACAAGGCCATGCTGGATCGACTCTGAAACCCCCAGATCAAAGCCAATGTGAGAAGTAGATGGAATACGGTCTGAACAGGCCAAAATCAAACTGTAACGTCACCAGCCGCGGGATGGCCGCGGCCAATCCGAGTACGGCGCCCAAAATAAAAATTCCGAAAGCAGTTTTTAGATTCTTTGGCATAGGGGATTCCCTTTTTAGATGACTTCACAAATCAGCGGCGACGACTCAAACGAATCGCCGAGTTCAAAAGCTTTTCCCCTTCGAGTTCCCTCCCTTCGACATTGCTCAGGACAGGCAGGGCAGGAAAGCATTGGAATCACTTCGTCCATTTTTTTCCGATCATTGGAAAAAATGACGGCCAGCGGCTCGCCCTTTTTCACAAACTCGCCCGGCTTCTTCATCTGCGCGATGCCGACCGCGTGATCGATGGTGTCATCGGTTTTCCGCCGCCCTGCACCGAGCACAAGGCACGCCTTTCCAATCAGCTCGGCATCGACGGCAGTGATAACTCCATCGGCGGGCGCGAGCAACGGTTCTTGAATTTTGGCTTCGGTGAATTTCCAGTCGGTGGAACCACCGTGGGCGGCGACCATCGCTTTAAATTTCTTCAGCGCGGTTCCATTTTCCAAACATTGGAAAATTTCGGCCTTGGTTTTCCGAACATTGGAAAGTTCGAGCATGTGGGCGGTTAATTCAACGGTCAGGTTTTTCAGATCGTCGGGGCCACCGCCATTTAGAACCTCTAAGCACTCCTGCACTTCGAGGGAATTGCCAACGGCGCGACCGAGCGGCGCATTCATATCTGTGATCACCGCGCGAACGCCTTTTCCCATTTGGGTTCCGACAGCGACCATCGCTTCGGCCAGCTCACGCGCCTGCACTTTGGTTTTCATGAAGGCGCCCTTCCCCCATTTGACATCAAGGACAAGCGCATCGACCCCTTCAGCCAGTTTTTTGCTCATGATGGACGCAGTGATGAGCGGAATGGAAGGAACCGTGCCGGTGACATCGCGCAGGGCGTATAGTTTTTTATCGGCAGGTGCGAGCTGCGCAGTCTGACCGGTGATCGAGCATCCGACTTTTTCCAAGGTTTGAAAAAATTCTTTTTCGGAGAGGTCGGTGCGATAGCCGGGGATCGCTTCGAGCTTGTCGAGCGTGCCGCCGGTGATGCCGAGGCCACGCCCGGAAATCATCGGAACGGTCAGCCCGCAGGCGGCGGCAAGCGGGGCGAGGATGAGTGAGATTTTATCGCCAATTCCACCAGTTGAGTGTTTGTCCGCCTTGATTCCTGGCAAAGAAGCCGGGTCGATGACATCGCCGGAGTTCATCATTTCGAGCGTCAGTGATGCGGTTTCACGCGGCGTCATGCCTTTGAAGTAGGCCGCCATGGCGAAGGCCGCCATTTGATAGTCGGGAATGGAGCCGTCTGTGAAGCCTTGAATCAGGAAATGAATTTCCTCTTCGGAGAGTTCAAATCCATCGCGCTTTTTTTCGATAATCCACTGTGGAAGCATGGACGGAGTTTACGGCGATGATGTCTGTTTAGCAACATCAGGACAAAGCAACTCTTAACAAAAGCGTTCCAAAACGGTTTCCGGGCCGAGACAGCATATAACTGTTCCCAACCTTTTTGACAAAACCGCGATCTCCCAGCTTCCCAAGATGTAAAAAAAGCGCCGAGTCGGACATTCCGGTTGTTGCGGCCAAATCATTCCAATCCATCGGCGCACGATCCAAGACCCGAACGACTTCAATCCTGCGTTCATGGGTGAAGGCTGTCGCCTGACGAATTACTGCCTCGTGAGCCATTCTTCGCACATAGCACGTTTGCAACCCCTCTAGTAATTGCGGGGCAAAGTCGACGGCGGCATTGGCCTCAGGGCGGTAAAAAACCCGCATCTTTTGCCGACGGGAACTGATTAATCCGCGAGCGTTTAACGCACGAAGCTGGATGCTCGCCTGAGCTTCTCCCATCCCGACGCATTCTGCTGCGGAAGAAACGCACAACTCTTCCTCCTGGAAAAGTGCCCACAGGAGTTTCAGTCTTGTTTCGCAGGCAATTACGCGACAGGTGCGCCATAAAGTAGGCCTCAAAGCCGACATATTTTTCTCCTTAATTTGCACCAGAAGTTTATATAGTTAAGTAATTTTAAATCAAGGCTATACAACAAATATATTCCCGGACCTATATAGGTTCGGGAATATGGGTTGACGTGGTTATGCAAGCCGAACATGAGCCAGCACTGTGTGACGTACTCCCTCGGGAAGCAATTCGCTTTGAACCAGCGCGATCGAACCAATCTTAAACGGAACCAACTTCACATCTGTTTGTTCCAAACATTGGAAAAAGTTTTCTTCCGGCCGCCCACCTTTGATGCGTCCCCGCGTGAAGTGCGCGTGGAAATGACCCGGATCCATTTCGAGTGTGACAGCCAACTCCTTCTGCAGTTCCAACAACTCCGGCGGCACAGACAGGCCGACCCAGACCTCGCCCGATTTTTTGAATAATCCAACTCCGTCTAAATGACTTCCAATGGTTGGAACTTTTTGTGCATATTTCTCCAAACATTGGAAAACCCTGTCGGCGCTGTCGGAGAGAATATTCACAAGGAAGAGAAGCGTGATGTGAAAGGTGGACGGATCGGTCCATTTGATGCGCAGGCCAGAATGCGCGAGCGCTTTCTTAAGTTCGCGCTGAACGCGGACGAGTTCGGCCTGCGCAGCGTCGCCGGCGCGGCGGCGATGAAGGCTCGAAGGGTCTCAGTCGATGAGATGGTCATGGAGTAGTTCCCGCAGAGCGTTTTCCGCCGTGTCGAGTGCCTCCACTTTTTTCTTGGGTGCGCTCAAGCGAATTTCGACTTTTCCAAACCCTGGATAAAATCCAATCGAAAGTTCCCCTTCGAGTTCCCTCAGGGCAGGCAAGGCTTGGAAACCAGCCTCTTCAAGACGGGTGACGATGTCGGACTCGCCAAGGCCCTGCGTGGTGAGCACGCGCAGTTCGAGTGGCGCGGCCTCCGGAAAGGTTTTGCGGAGCCACGGGACGATGTGGTCATCGAGCACGGCGACAAATTCGCCGGGCGGACCCGGCACGACAAACAGAGTTTTTCCAAGGTCTGTAAAATCTAGTTTTTGGGCGGCGGCCGCGCCGGCGGAGTTCACGAGGGTTTCGGCGCCGTCTAGAATGTGTGCCATTCGTTCTGAGACGGGATTGACCGTGATTCCGCGCGCGGAGTAACGCTTTTTGATTGCTTCAAGCGCGATAGAAGATGTGACAATTTTGCAGTCAAAAAGCCCAGCGAGCGCCTCGCGGGTGATGTCGTCGGAGGTCGGGCCGAGCCCGCCGCTGACGATGACGATGTCGGTGCGTGCGAACGCTTCGCGGACAGCGGCTTGGATGATTTCTATGCCGTCGGGAATGGTGGTGTCGCGTGAAAGCTGCAAACCGATTTGGGTGAGTGCCGCTCCGAGAGTCTGCGCGTGCGAGTTGAGGGTCCGTCCGCTGAGCAGCTCGGTTCCGATAGATACGAGTTCAATCGAGGATTTCATGTTAACGGCGAAGGGCTTCGATGGGGCTGAGGTTAGCGGCTTTCCACGCGGGGTTGGTGCCGAAGATGATGCCGGTCATAATGGAGACGGTGAGCGCGACGATGACACTGCCGGGCGTGACGATGGTGGGCATATCCGTGGTATATTTTATAAGCACGGCGATCAGGAAGCCGATGGCGACGCCGAGAACCCCGCCGAGCCCAGTCAGGGTAACCGCTTCAAAGAGGAACTGAGTGAGGATGGTTTTGCGCTGGGCGCCAAGGGCGCGCAGGGTTCCGATTTCTTTGGTTCGTTCGTAGATGTTGGCGAGCATGATGTTCATGATGCCGATGCCGCCGACAAGCAGGGAGATGGCGGCGATGGAACCCATGACGACGGCAAAAACGCGCTGGGTGGCTTGCTCGGCGAGGAGCAGTTCATAGGGCACGCTGATGGTGTAGTCGGGCAGTTCGTGGGTTTCCGTCAGATAGGTTCGGATGCGATCCGCCGTATTTTTGAGATAGGCCAGATCCTGGACCTGCACATAGACGTAATCAGCCTCCACTTTGAGCGCATCGCGGTTGAAAATGGAGAGCAAGGTTTCGTAATCGACATACACCAGATTGTTGATGTCGTATTTTCCGGCCAGCTTCGAGCGCAACGGATTATTGAGCAACCCAACTACTTTAAAGGTGGCGCCATACACGGAAACCGTTTTGCCCAACGGATCTTCCAAGCCGAAAAGCTGGCGGGCGGCATCCACCCCAACGGAGCAAACCTGCGAGGCGGTCGCGCCATCTGACTCGGAAATCCACCGCCCGCGCGGATCGAAATTTTCCGACCGGGAGATTTTCAAAAACTCAGGATCCGCCCCCACTAAAACAACATCCGTCGGCTTTCCCTTGGCATAAATGGTCTGGCGAAGTCCCACCACCGGAACGACCTTTTTCACGTTGTCTAACACCGTTTTGAAGTGGGTTATGTCTTCGCGGGTAATCCCGTAAAAATAGACAGTTTCTCCGCCGGTTGCATTGGCCTGAGGCTCCTCGGAGTGCAGGATGATGTTATCCACTCCCTGCCGCTGGATGCGTTCAATCGATTCAACCCGGGCGCCTTCGCTGACCGCCAGCATGCCGACCACTGCGGCGACGCCGAGCACAACGCCGAGCATGGCGAGCAGCGAGCGGAAGGCGTGATGCTTAAGGCTGAGCCAAGTGGATTCAATGTTGTAGATGAAACTCATTGGCGCACCACGTTTCCGTCGTTCAGTTCGATGACTCGCTGAACTTCTTTTTCGTACTCGGCGTTATGCGTAACCATGATCACGGTATGTCCCTCAGCCACCAACTCATGAAAAATCCCGAGAATTTCATCGCCGGTTTTCACATCGAGGTTTCCGGTCGGTTCGTCGGCAAGAAGTACGGCCGGCTTATTGACCAAGGCGCGGGCGATGGCGACGCGCTGGCACTGTCCGCCGGATAGTTGCGACGGACTGTGATGCAGACGACTGCCCAGCCCGACACGATCGAGAAGCTGCGAGGCGCGCTCTTTCATTTCATACCGATCGGCTCCAGCGAAGCGCATCGGCATACAGACATTTTCGAGAATGGAAAAATGCGGGAACAGATTGAAGGACTGGAAGATAATACCGATTTTACGGCAGCGGATTTCGGAGCGCGCCGCATCGGTCAGCTTGGCCACATTGCGTCCTTCGAGCAAATAGTTGCCGGTGGTGGGTTCGTCGAGCAATCCGAGCATATTGAGCATGGTGGACTTCCCCGACCCCGACTGCCCAAAGATAGCGACAAAAGTCCCCTCCTCGATACGTAGGTCGGCCGGGCGCAATGCATGCACGGCCGTGGGGCCACTGCCGTAAACCCGGCTGATTCCCTGCAACTGAATCAAGCTCAATTTACAGCTCCTCCCGACTCAACAGAACACGATCCCCTTCTTCGAGCCCTTTCAGAATTTCCACATAACTGCTGGAGCTTCGTCCAATAAGCACCTGATGCTCCTCGGAACCGACTGCCTTTTTTATCTGACAGTAAATATCGCCTTCTTTGACAAACAGCGCCTCGACCGGCACAAAAAGAACATTTGAAATCACCTCGGAAATCATGTCCACTTCCACGGTCATCCCCGGCCGCAGAGACGACTCTTTTTGTTCCACACTGATGACGGTCGGATAGATTTTCGGGCTGCTCCGGTCCCAGAAGACCAGACTGCTGGCCATATCGGAAACCCGCTCGATGGCCCCGGACAGACGGAGATTGGGCAGCGCCTTAATGCGCATTTCGGCGCGCATTCCCGTGTCGATTTTTGAGCGGGAAATTTCTGGAATATCTACATTCACCACCAGCCGGCTCAAGTCGGGAATACTGCCGATGATTTCGCTGCGGTTCATCTTAGCCCCGACCGCAATCTCTTTCTGCTCCCGGCCCCGATGGCGCGGGTTGGGATCGCCATACGAAATGGTTCCGGCCACAGGGGCCCTCACCTTCAGCATGGAAATATTGTCAACCAGCTCCTCTTTTTGCTGCTTCATACTTAGAAGATATCGCTCCTGCGTTCTCATTTTTCCCTCCATCTGCACCCGCTGCGCGGCCGAGTTGACAAGTTCTTTCTGCAGATCCATCTCCGCCTTCACCTGCCCCTGCTCCAGCTTACGGGACTGCTGAGGGAAGGTGTACTGCTTAAAGATCCGCAGGTTATAGGACGCTTTTTCTTCTGCACTCTCCATATTTTCAATTTTCATTTCGGAGGCATCGACCTGATCTTGGATTTTTAGGCGGGCGGCTTCATCGCCCATCGAGGCGGAGAGTAGGTTACCTTTGAGTAAGGCTAGATTTTCTTCCTCTTCTTCCACATTCAGGCGGGCGTCATCCAAGTCCCGCTGAAAGGTTGTTTTTGACAACGGAGCATCTTCACTCACATATTTTTCAAGAGCCTCCTTGCTGATGCGATGGGAATCGGTTGAGTTCTTGATGGCGCTGACGATATCCGCAATTTTCATCTGATAGTCTTGCTGCAGAATCATCAGATCGTTTTCGGCTTCTTGAATTTTAATGGTCTGATTTTCAAGCTCATCGAGATAGGTCTCGTCAGAAAACGCAACGATCAGATCCCCTTTTTTCAGAACGGTCTGATCCTCCACGGCCTCGATGATGTCGAGGCCCTGCTTGGAAATCGAGGGCGCTTCGATCTTATAGCGCTTGACCGCATCCAGCACGCCGTTGGCGGAAATGACGATGTTGAACTCGCCTCGAATCACTTTGTAGACCTGATCGGGCTGATCCCCATCGCCATCCTTCCCACATCCCGCAAGAAGAGCCGATGCCGCCAGAACAACGAGCAGGCGACGATTAAACTGTGTTTGGAATGGCTTCATACGCTTCCCGCCTTATTTGAACAACCGGAACAGATCGCGGAAGAATGAACGTTTTTTCTGAGGCATTGCCGCGTGAGAGGCGTCAATGCGTTCCTGCAATTGCTCCGGGACCCGGCTGGGGTCAATGGTGTCGACTGACAACTTCGCCGGATCAACAATATTGACGGTCAGGAAAATCACGAGCTGGGAACGGATTTCCTCGCTGGTGTTCGCGCGGAACAGCGTTCCGATCAGCGGGATGCTTCCCAGGATTGGAACCCGTTTTTCCGATTCGATTTTTTCTTCGCGCAGCAGCCCGCCAATGGAGACCATCTGACTGTCGTTCATCTCCAGCATCGTGCTCGCATTGCGAATCGCCACCACTGGATTGCGACCGGCGGCCGACTCTTCGTAGCGGATAATGTTGGAAACCTCGGGGCTGACTTCAAGCACGACGCGGTCTTCGAAGATGGACTCCGGCGTGACCCGCAGCTTGATCCCGACCGATTTGTATTCAACCGAAAAACTGGTTCCGCCCGAGCCGACGTTCGATTCCGTAATCGGGATGTCTTCACCGGATAGGATGTTGCCGGTATGCCCGCGACGCATAATCAGCGAAGGGGATGAAAGAATGCGCGCCGTGCCCTTGGTCTCGAGGAACTTCAAAAACGCCGAAAAAATGGTCTGCTCTTCAGGATCATAGGACATATAGGAGGAAGATCCGCTCAGGCTGGCCGGGTTGCCGCCGGACGGCAGGATCGCATCCATCATGCGACTCGCAAATGCTGATACAGGTGCTTTATCCCCTAAAAGAGGTGAGCCGGGTAACGCCGTCAAATCCTCCATATTCGCAAACTGATTGTATTGCAGACTGAGGTCTTTTTCGAAGCCGTCGCTGATCTGGAATTCGACCACGCTGGCGCTGACAAGCACCTGACGAACCGGGCGGTCGATAGAGGCTGCGATTTTTTTGATCTGTTCGAGGGTTTCGCGGTCATCGGAGATAATCACCAAGTCGGAATCTTCACAATCGGAGATTTCGCCATGGATGGAGAGGAAGGGCTCGAGCGCCTTGCTGAACGCTTTGCCACCAATATACTGGCACTCATAGACGATCACTTCCTGAGTGTTGGAATCTTTCTCGGAAAACTTCATGGCCAGTTCAGAAAAACTGCCCATGATTTCGTCGAAGTTCTCTTGGTTTCCGTTTGAGTCCGGAACGGGGTCGGTCGCCGCCTGTTCAGCTGCCGCAGCCGTTACGGCTCTTTCCGCCTTTAATTCGGCAATTTCTTCCGGCGTCCGTTTGGAACGCTGTCCACCTCCGCCCCCTTGCGGTGGTTGCTGAGCCAGCGCGATACAAGATACCGCACAACAAATTAAAATCAGGATTTTTTTCATATCAACTTTTCCCTCGTTTGCACACCAACCCAACAACGCATAACGCGATCGGCCGCAATTTATTGCACAGAATCCACATCGTTATACCCATTTGGGTGCGATTGGTGCCAGCTCCACGCGCTTTCAACAATAGAACGCAAGTCGGCGTATTCCGGCTTCCAACCTAGAATTTCCTTGGCCTTGGTGGAATCAGAAATCAAACGGGTGCAGTCACCGGCGCGGCGCGGCTGCAGATCGGCTGGGATCGGATGGCCGGTCACCTCGCGAGCGACCTCAACCACCTCTTTCACGGAATAGCCGTCGCCGTTGCCGAGATTAAAGGCGCCATTGAGTCCGGGCTTAAGCGCGAGAATGTGCGCTTGGGCGAGGTCGCGGATGTGAATGTAGTCGCGAATACAGGTTCCGTCGGGCGTGTCGTAGTCATCGCCGAATATGAATATTTTTTCGCGTTGACCCAACGGCACTTGTAAAACGAGCGGAATCAAATGGGTTTCGGGCTTATGATCTTCGCCATACTGTTCGGTGGCACCGCAGGCGTTGAAGTAGCGCAGGAAAACGCATTCGACGCCGTGAATTTCTTCAGCCCATTTAAAGATTTTTTCGCAGAGGAGTTTGGACTCGCCATAGACGCTTTCGGGCTTCTGCGGGAGGGATTCATCCATCGGCATTTTTTCGGGGGAGCCGTAGGTGGCGCAGGTGGAGGAAAAAATCAGTTTTTTCACATCGTTGGCGACCATGGCCGTTATGAGATTGAGCGAGCCGCTGACATTATTTTCGAAGAAAGGAAGCGGATCGACCATCGACTCGCCCACTTCAATGTAGGCGGCGAAATGAATGACGGCCTCGGGTTTTGCTTCAGCGAGCGCGGCGGCGATGGTTTCGGGCTTGCGCAGATCGCCCTGAATGAAAACCGCGCGCGGATCGATCGCCGCTCGATGACCCCGTTCCAGATTATCAAACACGGTGACGTCATGCCCCGCATCGCAAAGCATCTCGGTGGTAACACTTCCAATATATCCGGCCCCGCCGGCGACCAATACCTTCATGAAATCTCCTAATTAAAACGAGACAGCAAGATAATACCGAAACCCGCCTGCGCCAAGCATTTCCAGAAGGTAGTGTTATCTTTCTGCGCCGCCACTCCTTGATTGTTAGTCATGAAATACGTAAACTGAAACCTGTATTTAGCTTTGGAGATTCCTATGCGTAAGTTTCTGGTCCTTTTTCTGCCTATCGCGACACCGATTCTGATCGGCACACTGCTCATCCGCTGCACACAGATTACCCGTTCGCAGGAGGATCAATAATGAGCAATCCCGACTCAAAAACAAACGAACTCTCCACGGGAAACACCTTCATTTCTCCAAAGCCAGTCCTGAGCCGCCTACTCCCGCCGTTGGTTATCCTGTTGGTGCTGATGATCACTGGCGCAGGAACGCTCCTGTGGCAGCAGCATACCGCACAACAGTCCGAGAAAACGTCTCTGATGAACAACGATGTTCTGCAAGATCTAAAACAAGCCTTGGAATTGCAAACTCGCGGGCTATCCATCTCGGCCCATCTCATTGCTACAGATGCCCGCGTGAAAATGGCCTTGCAGAGCGGCGACATAAACCGCCTGCTGACTGACTGGCAAGATCCGTTCAAAACGTTGCACCGAGACCTCGCCCTCACGCACTTCTATTTCTTCGACACCAACCGCGTCTGCCTGCTACGAGTGCACAAACCGGAAAAACGCGGGGACACGATTGATCGCCACACCGCCATACAGGCCGAGCACTCGGGAGAAACGGCCTCGGGCATTGAGCTGGGTCCACTCGGCACCTTCACCCTGCGAGTGGTCCAGCCAGTCTTTAATGGCAAAACGCTACTGGGCTATGTGGAACTGGGCAAAGAGATCGAAGATGCGCTGCAAAACATCCAACGACAACCTAATGACCAGGTAGCCGTCCTTATAAAAAAAGAGGCGATTCACCGCACGACGTGGGAAACGGGTATGCGTATGCTGGGTCGCGAGGCCAACTGGGATCGATTGCCCGGCAGCGTAATTATTTACGCCTCCCATGGACACCTTCCTGACGCCTTCTTACCGCTTGGAAAACACGCACCAGCACCCCTCGGCCACAGCATGGACTGGGAAATTGCCTCCGGCGGCCGGCACTGGCACATCATGGCAACGCCCCTTCAGGATGCCTCGATGAACACGGTGGGCCAGCTCCTGTTTATAAGAGACAACACCGCCACAAAGGCCGCATGGGAACGCACCATCGCTCAGGGCGGAATCATCAGCGCAGTCCTGCTAACCGCACTACTAACCCTTGTCTTTATCATCCTGCGGCGCACCGACGCAACAATCTACACCCAGCAGGCGGCACTAGAAAAACAGACCCTCCTCGCCAAGGAAATGGCCTTCAAGGCCCAGACGGCAAATTTCGCCAAAAGCTCGTTTCTCGCTAACATGAGCCACGAAATCCGCACGCCGATGAATGCAATGATCGGCATGACCGACTTGTTGATGGAGACCGACCTCAACCCAGAACAGCGCGAATCCGCCAACATCATCCGCATCAGCGGCGAAGGATTGCTGGCGGTGATCAATGACGTGCTCGACTTCTCCAAAATTGAAGAGGGACACATGGCGCTCGAACAACAGGATTTCGATTTGAGCCAGTGCGTCGAAGGCTCACTCGACCTGATGGTTTCAAAAACCGTCGAAAAAGACATCGAACTGGTCTACGAAATTGACGGCAATGTGCCGGCTGTCATTCGGGGCGATACCGGCCGGTTGCGACAGGTTCTGCTCAACCTACTCAGCAACGCGATCAAATTCACACACGAGGGCGAAATTATCCTTTCCGTCACCGCACGGCGGCTCGATCAGGGATATGAAATTGAATTTACTGTCCGCGATACCGGCATCGGCATCGACCCAGAAAAACTGGAACAGATTTTCGCCAAATTCACACAGGCGGATGCCTCCACCACCCGGGAATATGGCGGAACGGGCCTCGGACTTTCGATCAGCCGAAAATTGAGCGAACTGATGGGCGGGCGCATGTGGGTCGAAAGCGTCCCCAAACAAGGCACCACCTTCCATTTCACCATCCATACCCCCGTTGCCAAACAGGCCCAGACCATTCGCGCAAACCAGCCCGCATTTACCGGGGAAAACCGCGACGTGCTGATCGTGGACGACAACGAAACCAACCTGAAAATTCTCTCTGCCCAGCTGACCCGCTGGGGACTGATCCCGGTGGCATTCAACACCCCGCACGCCGCGCTTGAGTCCATCACGGCGGGTCGTGAATACGCCCTGATGATCACGGACATGCAGATGCCAAAAATGGACGGCACGATGCTGATTGGCGAAGTACGAAAACACCGGTCGGCGGCAGAACTTCCGGTAATTGTTCTCACCTCTCTTGGGCTTGCAAAACCAGAGGAGGCGCTGGACATCTCCGCCTATCTCACCAAACCGACCAAACCGGCCCAGCTCTACCAAAATATCGCCAACATCCTCCAGGGCGACGGCGGAAACTATACGGAGGTGGTCGCCACCGTCCGCGCACAGGCCGCCGCCAGCCCGCTGAAAATTCTGCTGACCGAGGATAACCTATTGAATCAAAAAGTGGCCCTGCGCATGCTTGAAAAACTCGGGTACGCCGCCGACCTCGCCCGCGACGGCGTCGAAGCAATCGAAATGGCATCGAGTCGCACCTACGATCTGATCTTCATGGATATCCAAATGCCGCGCATGGACGGACTGACCGCCACGAAAGAGCTGACCAAACGCTTTGCTGGGGAAGAGCGCCCGATCATAATTGGCATGACGGCCCACGCCGCCGCCGAAGAGCGCGAACGCGGACTGGCCGCCGGCATGGACGACTACCTCACCAAACCCATCCAGCTCGTCAAACTCAAAGAAGTGCTCTGGAAAATCCAGGAGAAAAGTAGCTGACCGAGTGGCGTTGTGTTTAAAGCAATGGATATGAATTCAATTAATTTTGTATAAGAAGCTCCGCACTCCAAATTTTTATTCACCCGCAGGTTGCTGTTCAAAATAGATCACTCCCGCTTGCGGACAAATGCTTACATCATAATTCTGCAATAAACGTGCGCCGATGCGTATTCCACCGGGAGAGGGAACACTCTCTGAGCTGGAAAAGACAAGGTTCGAAGCCAGTTCAATGCTGGATGCCGACCCGGCGATTTCGAAGTCGCCCGCTGGGTCGATCAGGATGAGCTGTTCTTTGCCATCAACCCTCCCCTTTACCGCACAAGCGCCGGCATATTTAACCAGCGGAAGAGCGGCAATCACTTGACTTGGATCCGGATCGTAGGGTTCGGTGGTGAAAAGAGCCACTTGCCCAATAGAATACAAAAAGTGGATTTGTTCCATTTTTCTGAGCAGGTCCCAGCCAATCACCCCTTTGATTCCAAGGTCGTCGATACCGCGAGTGAGCGGACCCAGTGAGCCCTCAGCCAGGCGCACATAAACCAGCGGATTCTCAATAAACAGCTGACTCAGACGTATAGAGGAAACCATGGATAAACAGGCTACGACCTCTTCGTCCGGTGAGCGGATCAGTTCGGGTTCTCGCTCGGCGACGGGTGTCGCGCGCAGTTTTTTAGCCGCGCCAAATTCCAACCAGGTTCGACTAGAAACCAGGTCGAGCAAAACCGGCCATTCCCGATCGAAGCTTCCAGCCATTCCCACCACAGGGCGAAGCGTCTGCTCGTCATCCGTCAGCATCGGCAGAGCGGCAGCCTGTTGGGGATGAAGCCGTCCACCCCCGCGAATCTCCAGCCCGGCAGGCGTTTGGTAAATGCTGAGACCAAACACGCGCGGGTCGCGAATTTTCGCGAGATAGGCCTGACGCTGCTGCCATGAGACCGGCTGAGTTTCTTCATCCGTGGTTTTGCACCCCGCCAAGAGAAGCAATATCGCGAGTTGTGTAAAAAATAGTGTTTTCCATTTCATCAAAGTTTCCTCGGGTTCGCCAGGGAGGCGGCGCGTCCATCCAATGTATCAAGCAGTTTATAAATATCATGGCTGTCGTCAGAAATCGAACAAATCAACAAGCCATCGGTGAGCGTGAAACGAACGCGCGCCCAGTCTGGAAGCGACGGATGATCCAGCTTCCAGACTGGCCAGGCGGCATAGGAACGAGCGGATGAGATGCCTTCGGGCGGAAAGAGAAGCAGGCGCCAGCGGAAAAGAAGAGCCGTCGGCCCACCGAGTTCGCTGACGGCCACCCACGCATCGCGCCCTGCCCGTCCATTGAACGGAACGGTCGCGACGGCCAGCGGAGATTTTCTCAACCCTTCAGGGTGAACCTTTGGGATGAACCCTTGGAACTCGCTACGTTGGGGCTTGCTGTTTTTTTCCGAACCTTGGAAAAAAAAGTTCCAAGGTTTGGAACCCATTGCGCTGGGTTTTAGAATCTCCCCATCCATCTCTGTCGCGGCGAAGCCTCCGGCGAAGACGGATGGAAAAAAGGAAAGAAACCAATCGGGGTTTTGGTTGTTATAAACCAGCTGGGCGTACGCTGGAATCGGACGTAAGCGGTTTTGTGCGGCGGGCGGAGTAAACAGAAGGCTGGCGATTGTCACCGCAGCCAGCAGGAGACTTAAAAACGTGATGATGAGGTTACGTTTCATGATCAAAAACGCCCGCGAAGCTTCGGGGCGCACTCCAAAACTAGATTCTAACCGTCCCGACCAAGTCGTCGATGGCCGCAATATTTTTCGCGGCCAGCCAGTTTTCAATTCCATCGATCACGCGTACGGCGGTGGAGGGATCCGTGAAGTTGGCCGTGCCAACCGCGACGGAAGAAGCCCCGGCGATGATAAATTCGAGTGCGTCTTCGGGACTCGTTATCCCGCCCATTCCAATGATGGGAATATCGACTACTTGCGCGGCTTCCCAGACGAGTTTGATGGCAATCGGCTTAATGGCCGGACCAGAGAGCCCACCGGTACGGTTGGCCAGCTGCGGCTTACGCGTTTCAATGTCGATGCCCATGGCCGGATAGGAATTCATGATGGAAAGCCCATCCGCCCCGCACTCTTCGGCCGCTATGGCAAATTGTTTGATGTTCGCCACGTTGGGTGCGAGCTTGATGATGATGGGTTTCTCGGTCTTGGCGCGGACTTCATCGACGACGGAGCGGAACAGGTCGACGTCCGTTCCGTAGAGCGCCCCGCCCTCTTTGACGTTGGGGCAGGAGACGTTGACTTCGAGCGCATCCACGCGCGCGGGTGCATCGAGAATTTCTGTGACCCGCCCATACTCTTCGACGGTTTTACCCCAAATGTTGACGATGAGGGGGACTTTATAGTTTTCGTAGAAAGGTAGATATTTTTTGAGAAACCCTTCCGCGCCGGGGCCGGGCAAGCCGATGGCATTGAGCATGCCGCTGGCGGTTTCAAAGGTGCGTGGCGTTTGATTTCCCACATGAGACACGGCGGAAATCCCTTTGACGGTAATGGCTCCAAGGCGATCAAGGTCTACATAGTCGGCGTATTCGGGGCCATAGCCGAAGGTGCCGGAAGCGACCGTTACCGGATTCTTCATTTCCAGCGATCCAATTTTTACAGACAGATCAGGATTTTTCATTTTCGAGCCCACTATTTCTACAAAATCATTAACAACAAAATCATTTTCAATTCAACCGGCATGAAAGCCCATTTCTTCAAAAATGATTTTTCTGTCCATGATTCTGTTAATCTTCTTCCCATAAAATTTCTGCGGCATTGAAGACGGGGCCGTCTTTACAACAACGCGCCCACTCCCAGCCGGTTTCGGTTTTTCGTTTGATCACACAGGTGAGACAAGCCCCGACCCCGCAGGCCATATTGCGATCCATCGAGAGCCATGCAGTGAAGCCTTTTTCGAGGGCGCGGTCGCCAACGGCTTTGAGCATGGCGTTGGGCCCGCAAGCAAAAAGTTCGAGCTGGCTCACATCCTGTTCGGCAAGCCACGGGTCGAGCGCGGCGGTGACGAGACCTTGGGTTCCGAGCGATCCGTCGTCGGTGGTGACACGTACGTCCCACCCGAGAGCTTCAAATTCGTCAATGCAGAGAATATCGTTTGCGGTGCGCCCGCCGAAGAAGGCAATGCCTTTGACGGGGAGGTTTTTGGCCTGCAAATAAAGCGCGGCGTTGCCGTAGCCGCCTGCAACGAGAACGGGAACCGTTTTGTTTTTAACGCCTCCGGCGTCATAAATTCCGAGGGTTGGAAAACCGGTGCCGAGCGGCCCGAGCAAACAGACCTCTTCGCCCGCCTCAACCGACTGCATCGCTTCGGTGCCCATTCCAACGGTGGCATATAAAATTGAAATGCTCTCTTCATCGGCTTTAAACACACTGAAGGGGCGGCGAAGGACGGCATTTTCGAGGCGCGGAACGCGCAGGTGAACAAACTGCCCCGGCTGCACAAGCGGGCCGATGGTCGGCGCGGCGAGCTTGAGCAAACGGTATTCACCCTGAAAAATGCGGTGTTCGAGTACGGTTGTTTTTTCTTGATTCATCGGGCGAGGATTGTGGGGATTTTCAGAAGAGAGGTCAAGAACAGGGGGCAGCGATCAGGAATCAGACAGGAATAGCACTACGTTAAGGGGTTTTAAAACGAACTGGAGCAATTTTTTGCCGCTGCGCTTCTTTTTGAGGATACAAAAAGCACGTTCGGAATACCTCAGGTCACACAGAGATAACGAAGCAAACAGAGAAGAAGTTAAAAAGCAACGGGAGCCCCTTTCCTACGCAAGGAAAGATTCCGGTGAGCTCGGTCCGCACAATCTCCAGCACATGCCAGACCGTCACGCCACGCCGCACACAATCGGTAATGGTTTGGTCGCCGCGCCCGCACCCAAATTAGCATGAAGAGTTTTATCCGCAGATTACGCAGATAGTCGCAGATTTTTCTATTCCTACATCTGCGCTAATCGGCGTTCATCTGCGGATAAACTTTATGGGCTTTTTTTGCTCCTCTTTCTTTACGGTCTGCCAGACGGCTTCCAATTCATCGAGCGAACAGGCTTCGATCTCGCGGCCCTCGGTGTGCAATTGGGTTTCCACCCCTTGAAAGCGACGCATAAATTTGGTGATGTTTTCGTTGAGAAGTTCTTCAGACTCGTGGCCGAGATACCGACTGAGGTTGACGGTGGAAAAAATAAGGTCACCCAGTTCTTCGCGAATCGCGGCGGTATCCTGCTGCTGCATCGCCTCTTTGACTTCGGCGAGTTCCTCTTCGAGCTTGGCGACCACATCACCAATTTCGTCCCACTCGAACCCGACTTTGGCGACGCGCTTCTGCACGAGATAGGCTTTGGAAAGCGCAGGCAAGTGGCGCGGAATCCCTTCGACCAGCGAGCGCGGAGTTTCTCCGCCCTTTTCGGTTTTCTTGATCTTTTCCCAGTTACGAATGACCTGATCGGGCGTATCGGCCTGCACATCGCCAAATACATGCGGGTGGCGACGAACCAGTTTATCCGCGATAGCGCCCGCCACATCATCAAAGTTGAATGCACCCTCTTCTTCGCAGATCTGCGCCTGAAAAACCACCTGCAACAGCAGATCGCCCAGCTCCTCTTTCAGTTCGGAGCGGTCGCCGCTCTCCATGGCGTCGATCACCTCATAAGTCTCTTCGATCAGGTTCGATTTGAGAGAGTCAAGGGTCTGCTCGCGATCCCACGGGCAGCCGTCCGGCCCGCGCAGACGGCGCATAATATCGAGAAGTCGTTGGGTCTGATTTTTCATGCGAGAAATCTTTCACACGGAGGAAAGGAAGTAAACGCAAAGGAGCGATTCACCCGCAACCAAATTAGCATGAAGAGTTTTATCCGCAGATTACGCAGATAGTCGCAGATCATTTTTTCATCTGCGGTAATCGGCGTTCATCTGCGGATAAACAAATTGAGAGGGACGAAAGAAAACTTGTTAGAAAAGCAAGAAGTTGACGGATGACATGGCAGAGAATCGGCTTTGCGTTGAGCTGTTCCAACCATTGGAAAAAGGCCAAGCGCTTTCGCGCTCAGCCTCTTGATCGAACCGAGGTTCGCCTTAGCGGCGGCTAACCAATTCGAGGAGTTCCTTGGGGGACATGTCGCCCAGCGAATCAAGAACCACTTTGGCTCCGGCAAAATCTTCGAAGGCCGTGTATCTGTCCGGCACAGCAATACAAGTGGCACCCGCAGTCAGTGCGCCCTTACAAACCGAACGTGAGCTGACAAGGGTGATCAGCGGAATGGTGTCCTGATCGCGCTTCTTGAGCAAACGGAGCCAGTGATCCGCCCGCGGGAACCCGGCATCGGTGCAGTCCAATGCTTCGAGAGAAACGCCCATCTCGTCCAAACCCAGCTTTTTCATCAGGGCTTCGGCCACATCTTGGGGCCAGGCAGAAATCGCGACGACCTCCATGTCTTTCTTCTGTGCAGCTTTAATCAGCTTCGGCAGGTCCGCATTCAGCTCCGCGCCGTCTATGAAAAACTTTTTGACCGCTTTCTCCGCCTGCGTAGCGAGCTGGTCGCCCGTGCTCAGGTTGCGGCCCGAGTCATCAATCATCGCTTGAATCGCCGCGCCGGGGCGCGCCGTGATGCCGCATTTGCCAAACAGAGCAGGCGTCACCTCGATATCCTTAGACTTCATGACCTTCTTCACCGCCTCAAACAGGATCTCACGACCGGCTGTGGCAACAGTTTCGAGTTCAAAAAACAACACTTCACGGAACGTCTTCTTCTCAACGGTCTCGGCGACTTCAACAATTTCAGCTTCACTCATCAATTCGGCTCCTCAATTACGATAATTTCCAAAAAATAGGGGCGTAGTGTATGCGTCCGCCCCCCTGCCGTCAACTTCTTGTTTTCGCACGCATTTTTCCATCATTGGGATATTGGATTTGACCCTTGGCTGTTGGACATTCTGATCCTGTTTTCAAACCACACCGCGAAAAGGCCGGAATCAAAAAATAAACACGAAGGCTCAAGGGACACAAAGCTTTGTGCTCTTCGAGTCTTGAGCGAAGCGGGTGTTTAAAATGCTGTGCGAAAAGGGTTGCAAGCCCTCCCCTTCACAGGGATTATGTCGGGAATTTTACCGGAATAACGGGACAACAATCAGGGTTGAATTGAGCATGAAAAAAGCGATTATCGCACTAGAAGACGGCACTTGTTTCACAGGTCGGGCGTTTGCCGGAAGCGGCGAATTCTACGGCGAACTGGTGTTTAACACCTCCATGACGGGCTATCAGGAGATCCTAACCGATCCCTCCTATAACGGCCAGATCGTCACCCTGACGTATCCTCTTATAGGAAATTACGGCGTCAACCCCGAAGATGTGGAGTCGCGCGCCGTCTTCGCCAAAGGGCTGATCATCGGCGAATGTAGCCGGATTGCCAGCAACTGGCGCTCAACGATGTCCCTGCCCGACTACCTCGAACAAGCCGGAATCATTGGAGTCGATCAAGTCGACACCCGCGCCATCACCCTGCACATCCGCGACAAGGGCGCCATGAAGTGCATCGTCTCCACGGAGGACTTTGATGAAGCGAGCTTGGTTGAAAAGGCCAAAGCCTCCGAAGGACTCGTTGGGCGCGACCTTTCATCCGAAGTCACCATCGACGAAGCAACCACCTACCCCGAAGGCGGGAAATCCGACGCGAAATTCCGCGTCGCCGTACTCGACTGCGGCATCAAACTCAACCAGCTCCGCATTTTCGACGACCTCAACTGCGAATGCCGCGTCTTTCCAAATAGCGCGACCGCCGACGAAATTCTCGCCTGCAAACCCGATGGCCTGTTCGTTTCCAACGGCCCGGGCGACCCGTCCGGCGCACCGCACATCGTCAAAACCGTCATGGCGCTCGTCGAATCGAGACTTCCAACCTTTGGAATCTGCTTCGGCCACCAGATGCTCGGCCTCGCCCTCGGTGGAACCACCTATAAACTAAAATTCGGCCACCGCGGTGGAAACCAGCCGATTCAGGATCTACGCACAAAGAAGGTGGAAATTGCCTCGCACAACCACGGGTTCTGCATCGATGCCGACTCCATCGACCCAGAAGTCGCTGAAATCAGCCATATCAACCTCAACGACAACACCGTCGCGGGCCTCCGGCACAAAACCCTGCCGCTCTTCTGCGTGCAGTATCACCCCGAAGCCTGCCCCGGCCCGCACGACCCCTTCTACCTCTTTGAAGAATTCATGGAGCTGATGGAAAAGGAAAAGTCCGCATGACCGAAAGTGCACTCATTCCAACGGAGCGTGTCGAACAGGCGATTTACCTGATTCGCGGGCACAAAGTCATGCTGGATCGTGATTTGGCAGGGCTTTATGGCGTGGAGACCCGGGTTTTAAATCAGGCGGTCAAACGAAACGAAACTCGGTTCCCTGATGACTTTATGTTTGAGCTGACCCGCGAGGAAATCCGAAACATATCACAATTTGTGACATGTTCAGAAGACGCTGCTATTAAACACTCAAAGCGGGTTTTGGCCTTCACAGAACAGGGTGTGGCGATGCTTTCGGGCGTACTGAAAAGCTCCCGTGCTGTTGAGGTGAATATTGCGATCATGCGTACCTTCGTAAAACTCCGCCAAATGCTCGAATCCAGCGAAGAACTTTCACGGAAGCTGGCTGAACTGGAATCAAAGTACGATGAGCAGTTCAGGCTGGTGTTTGATGCCATCCGCGAACTGATGATCCCACCAGAACCCAAAAGCAAGCCCATCGGTTTTCATGTGCGCGAAGAACCGGCCGTTTATACAGTCAGAAATATTTCATCTCATCCAGAGACGCACTGCAATGAAAACTGAATACTTCAAAGACACCGACACACTGTTGCTTGAATTCAGCGACAACAACGTCGAGAAAACGCGCGACTTGAATGAAAATATTTTAGGTGAATTTGACTCTGCCGGAAATTTTGTCCGCATTACTATTGAGCACATAAAAGAGATGATTTCTTAATTACGCATTACTCGTTACGGATTACGAAAGAAAAAAATGAAACATACCGAATGGATTGCCATCTTAGATTACGGCTCACAGGTCACCCAACTGATCGCTCGCCGGATTCGCGAACAAAAAGTCTACTGCGAAATCATCCGCTTCGACACCCCCGCCGAAGAAATCGCCAAACGCGCGCCGAAAGGAATCATCCTCTCCGGCGGACCGTGCAGCGTGCCGGATGCCGACTCGCCCAAGTGTGACCCCGCGCTGTTTGACCTCGATATTCCAATCCTTGGAATCTGCTACGGCATGCAGCTGACCGCCCACACCCTCGGCGGAGACGTCGAGCCCGGCCTCAAGCGCGAGTACGGCAAAGCCACCATGCGAATCACCAAAGAAACTCCTCTCTTCGAGGGCTTAGAGAAAAATCTGCAGGTTTGGATGAGCCACGGCGATAAAGTCGAAGCGATGCCGGAGGGCTTTGAAGCCGTTGCCAAATCCGACAACTGCCCCTACGCCGCCATACAAAACCTCGACCGGAACCTCTTCGGTGTACAGTTTCACCCCGAAGTCGTCCACACCCCGCAGGGGGCCGCCATGCTCGGAAACTTCGCCTTCGCCATTTGCGGATGCGACGGCGACTGGAAAATGAGCCAGTTCATCGAAGAGAACATTTCTGCCATCCGCGCGAAAGTGGGCGACGACCATGTTCTGCTCGGTCTTTCCGGCGGGGTCGACTCCTCCGTCGTAGCCGCCCTGCTCCACAAAGCCATCGGCGACCAGCTGCACTGTGTCTACGTCGACAATGGCCTCATGCGCTATCGCGAAACCGAAGAAATCGAAAAGCTCTTCGGTGACGCCTTCGGCATCGACCTCACCGTCGCCCGCGAAGGCGATCTTTTCCTGAAAGGACTGGAGGGCGTTTCCGATCCGGAGAAAAAACGAAAAATCATCGGAGGCCTCTTCATCGATGTCTTTGCAGACAGAGCCCGTGCATTTAAAGGCAAAGTCAAATTCCTCGCACAAGGCACGCTCTATCCCGACGTCATCGAAAGTGTCTCCCCGATCGGCGGCCCCTCGGCCACCATCAAGAGCCACCACAACGTCGGCGGCCTGCCCGAAGACCTGCAGTTCGATCTGATCGAACCGCTCCGCGAGCTGTTCAAAGACGAAGTCCGCGAAGTCGGCCGCGAGCTCGGACTGCCGAGCTATGTTGTCGACCGCCAGCCCTTCCCCGGCCCCGGCCTCGCCGTGCGTATCATCGGCGACATCACGCCCGAGCGCATCGAAGTGCTCCAACAGGCCGACCTGCGCGTCCGCGAAGAAATTTTGAAAATGGAAAACCACCTGGATGTCTGGCAATACTTCGCCGTCCTGCTTCCCATCCAGACCGTCGGCGTCATGGGCGACAACCGCACCTACGAAAACGTCGTCGCTGTGCGTGCCGTTGAAAGCCGCGACGGCATGACCGCCGACTGGTACAAACTGCCCTACGACGTCATGGATTCCATTTCCAACCGCATTATTAACGAAGTCAAAGGCGTCAACCGCGTCTGCTACGACATCTCCTCCAAACCCCCAAGTACAATTGAGTGGGAGTAGGGAGAGAAAAAGGAAACTAGAAACCTGAAATTAGAAACTTGAAAATCATGAGCAGTGAATTCGACAGATGCGATTTGAGAGAACGAACCACAGCGTTTGCGATTCAGGTGGTTCATCTTTACCGATCATTGCCCATGAAGGACCGTTACGACATTCAAGTTGCGGGAAAACAGATTATTCGATCCGGAACATCGGTTGCCGCGAATTATCGCGAAGCATCAAGAGCCCGCAGTAAAGCGGATTTTATTTCAAAAATTGATATATGCTCACAGGAAGCGGATGAAACACTCCTGTGGCTGGAAATTTTAAGCAAGGGTTGTAATTTAAATTTAAAAGAAATTGAACCGCTGAAAAAAGAAGCCGACGAACTGATTTCTATATTCGTCACCATGTCGAAAAACAGCAAAAGCTGATCCGGCATTTCAGGTTTCAAGTTTCAGGTTTCAAGTTTCGGGAGTGAAGCTATGGCGAAACGTACTGACATTCACCACATCTTAATTATCGGCTCCGGGCCGATTGTAATCGGTCAGGCCTGCGAGTTTGACTATTCCGGAACGCAGGCGTGTAAAGCACTGCGCGAAGAGGGATACACGGTCTCACTGATCAATTCCAACCCGGCGACGATCATGACCGATCCCGCGACGGCCGATCACACCTACATCGAGCCGATCACGCCCGAAGCGGTCGAAAAGATCATCATTAAAGAAAAACCGGATGCGATTCTGCCGACCCTCGGCGGACAGACCGCACTCAACACCGCGATGAAGCTGGTTGAAAATGGCACTCTTGAAAAATACGGCGTGGAAATGATCGGCGCGACCTACGACGCCATCATGCGCGGCGAAGAGCGCGAGCTCTTCAAAAAGGTGATGGCCGAGGCGGGCATCGAAACCCTCAAGAGCTTCGACGTTCATGATCTGACCGAAGCCAAACGCGTCGCCGAAGAAGAGCTCGACTTCCCGATCATCGTCCGCCCCTCCTTTACATTGGGCGGAACCGGTGGCGGAATTGCCGACACGATGGACGAGCTGATGGAAATCACCGAAGGCGGGCTCAAAGCCTCTCTCACCACCGAAGTCCTGCTCGAAGAATCCGTCTTCGGCTGGAAAGAATTTGAGATGGAAGTGATGCGCGACAAGGCCGACAACGCCGTCATCATCTGCGCCATCGAAAACATGGACCCAATGGGCATCCATACCGGTGACTCGATCACCGTCGCCCCCGCCCAAACCCTGACCGACCGCGAATATCAGATTATGCGCGATGCCTCGCTGAAAGTTCTGCGCGTCGTTGGCGTTGAAACCGGCGGGTCGAATGTTCAGTTCTGCATCCACCCCGACACCGGCCGCATGGCGATCATCGAAATGAACCCGCGTGTATCGCGCTCCTCCGCCCTCGCCTCCAAAGCAACCGGCTTCCCGATTGCCAAACTCGCCGCAAAACTCGCGGTTGGCTACACGCTCGACGAACTGCCCAACGATATCACCAAAGAGACGCCCGCCTGCTTCGAGCCGTCCATCGATTATATCGTCACCAAAATCCCGCGCTTTACCTTCGAAAAATTCCCGTCCGCCAACCCGAAGCTCGGCGTTAGCATGAAGTCGGTTGGCGAAACGATGGCGATTGGCCGCAACTTTAAAGAATCGCTCCAAAAAGCATTCCGAAGCCTGGAAGTCGGCGTCGACGGGCTCGACCTCAAAGCCGAAGCCAAGCTCGACTCAGCGACGCTCGACACCTACCTGACCACCGCCTGCTGCGAACGTACCATTGCCGTAAAAGTCGCCTTCAAAAAGGGATACTCCCTCGAAAAGGTCGCAAAAATGACCCAAATGGATCCGTGGTTCCTCGACAACATCCTGCAGATTGTTGAAATCGAAAAAGATCTCATTGATGCAAATGAACTGGACTACGACCTACTGAAATACGCCAAGAAAAACGGCTTCTCCGACGACCAGATCGCCGCGCTTCGCGGTTGCAAAGGCGACGACATCCGCGCGCTCCGCAAAGAGCTCAATATCATCCCCGTCTTCAGTCTCGTCGACACCTGCGCTGGCGAATTCAAAGCCTCCACGCCCTACTTCTACTCCTGCTACGGCGATCTCGACGAAACCCGCAAAACGGACAAGCCGAGCGTCATTGTTCTCGGTTCCGGCCCCAACCGCATCGGCCAGGGAATCGAGTTCGACTACTCCTGCGTTCACACCGTCAAAGCCCTGAGCGAAATGGGTTATGAATCCATCATGGTCAACTCCAACCCCGAGACCGTTTCGACCGACTACGATACCTCCGACAAACTTTTCTTTGAGCCGCTCACCTTCGAAGATGTCATGAACATCTACGAAGCAGAAAAGCCCATTGGAATGATCGTCCAGATGGGTGGACAGACCCCGCTCAACCTCGCCGACCGCCTGCTCGCCGCCGGAGTTCCAATCCTTGGAACCTCGCCGAAGAGTATCGCCGCCGCCGAAGACCGCGAGCTCTTCCGCCAGCTACTTGAAAAAGTGGATCTCAAATCACCGCAGTCCGCCACCGCAACCACGATGGAACAGGCCGAAGCCGCCGCAGAAAAAATCGGCTTCCCCGTCATGATCCGCCCATCGTTCGTTCTCGGTGGACGCGCCATGATGGTCGCCTACGAAGAAGAAGAGCTTGAGCCCTTCGTCAACGCCGCCTTCGCCGCTAGCCCAGATCATCCGGTGCTGATCGACCGTTTTCTCGAACACGCCATCGAAATCGATGTCGACCTCGTCTGCGACGGAACCGACGTTTACGTCGGCGGCGTGATGGAACATGTCGAAGAAGCGGGGATTCATTCCGGTGACTCCGCCTGTTCGATTCCACCCTACACCCTTTCCGATGACATGATCGCCCGCGTCAAAGAGGCCTGCACCAAAATGGCGCTCGAACTGAACGTCAAAGGACTGATGAATACGCAGCTCGCCGTCAAAGACGACGAGTTCTACATCATCGAAGTCAACCCGCGCGCCTCGCGTACCGTGCCGTATGTTTCCAAAGCGACCAACGTGCCGCTAGCCAACATCGCCACGCAGGTTGCGATGGGCAAAACGCTCAAGGAACTCGGCATGGTCGGCTTTGAACCGAAGGTTGAATGGTTCGCCGTAAAAGAAGCGGTCTTCCCCTTCAATCGCTTTGCGGGTGTCGACCCGATCCTCGGACCGGAAATGAAATCCACCGGCGAAGTGATGGGTATCGATAAAACCTTCGAACTCGCCTTCTGGAAAGCCGAACTGGCCGCCGGTCAGGTGCTGCCGACCGAAGGAACCGTTTTCGTCAGTTGTAAAGATCGCGATAAAGATTGGATCGTCGATGTTTCCAAAGAGCTGTCCGACATGGGCTTCAAACTCGTCGCCACTGCTGGAACTGCCAAAGTTCTACAAGACGCCGGACTCGAAGCCACCGTCACGCACAAACTGGCGGACGATGGAACCAACGTCATCGACCTGATGAAGAATGATGGAGTTCAACTCCTGATTAACACCCCGAGCGGCCCCGTCGCCCGAGTCGATGAAATCAAAATCCGCTCCGAAGCCATTCTGCGCGGACTCCCGATTGTCACCACCCAGTCCGGCGCCAAAGCCACCACCCGCGCCATCCGCTACATCAGCAAAAACGACTGGGATGTAAAATCGATCCAGGCCTATCACGAATGAGATTGGAATAATGGAATAGTGGAGTGTTGGAAACCGGAACAACTCTCTGCGTGATGCCCCGTTTTCCAATGTTTGTAAAAAACCAACCTTCGGCTCACTCGGAGAGTTCGCCCCACCTAAAAAAACAGCCTCCACAGGTAGGGCCGACGCCTCCCGCGGAGCCGTTGCCGTCGCACAGTTTCCAATCTTTGGAACCGTAGACGCGGTGTCCTCACCGCGTTTCCCAAGGGTTGGAAAATAAAAATGACGATGTAGGCGGACTCACCCTTTCGGTACGGAACCTCTAATGGGCGACCCCTTCCCTTTAGGGAGGAAACGGGTTGAACCAGAACAGGCCGTCGCATAAGGTCTTCAACCTTTTTACAACCCAATGGATTAGGACTATGGCATTTAAAGAAGAAATCGCAAAACGGCGCACGATCGCCATCATTTCGCACCCAGACGCCGGGAAGACGACGCTGACGGAAAAGCTACTACTCTACGGCGGCGCGCTCCAGCTCGCGGGTTCCGTGACGGCGCGCAAGACCCAGCGCTCGACCACCTCCGACTGGATGGAGTTGGAAAAGCAGCGCGGCATCTCGGTCACCTCCACCGTACTCCAATTCGAATACCGCAATTGCTGCGTCAATCTGCTCGATACGCCCGGCCATCGCGACTTTTCTGAAGACACCTACCGCGTACTGATGGCGGTCGATGCCGTGGTGATGGTGATCGACGCGGCCAAGGGGATCGAAGGCCAGACGCGCAAGCTCTTCGAAATATGCCGCATGCGCGGCATCCCGATCTTCACCTTTATGAACAAGCTCGACCGCCCGTCGCGCAGCCCGCTCTCGCTGCTCGACGAACTCGAAGACACGCTGCAACTACGCGTCTGCGCAGTCAACTGGCCGATCGGCGACGGCGCAGACTTTAAAGGGATCTACGACCGGCAGGCGAAACAGGCCCACTTTTTCGAGCGTACCGCACATGGGGCCTACCGCGCGCCCGTGGCACTCCATTCCGTGACCGACCCACAGGTGCGCGAGCGGTTGCCGGACGAGGCGTACAAACAACTCGTCGACGAACTGGACGCGCTCGATGCGGGCGGCGAGGAATTCGACCTGCAAGAAGTGCTGGCGGGCGAACTCAGCCCCGTTTTCTTCGGCAGTGCCATCAATAATTTTGGCGTGCAACTCATGCTCGATGCCATCATCGACCATTCGCCCGCGCCGCAGCCGCGCGACAGCCGTTCCGGAACCATCCCGCCGGAACATCCGAGCTTTTCCGGCTTCATCTTCAAAATCCAATCCAACATGGACCCGAAACACCGCGACCAGATCGCCTTCCTGCGCATCTGCTCAGGCCGCTTCGTGCGCGACATGCGAGCCACCCACTCGCGTACCGGCGAACAGATCCGACTCTCCAGTTCGCATCGGGTTTTCGCGACCACGCGCGAAACGGTCGACACCGCCTATCCCGGCGATGTGATTGGCCTGATCGGCCACTCGGGTTTCGGCATTGGCGACACGCTGAGCGAAGATCCGGAGATCCTCTACGATGAAATGCCGCAGTTTGTACCGGAACACTTTGCGACGCTCCACAATCCGTTGCCCGCGCAATACAAACGCTTTAAGGCGGGCACCAAGCATTTGTTGCAGGAAGGGGCCCTGCAAGCCTTCTATTTTTCCGACGCGGCCCAGTCCGCGCCACTGCTCGGCGCGGTCGGCACCCTTCAATACGACGTCTTTAAACACCGCATGGAAAACGAATACGGCGCCGAGGTACGGCTGGACCCGACCCCCTTCAAATTCATCCGTTGGGTGGACGAGTCGGGCGATGCCGAACCGGTCCCGGAAACCATGAGGTTCCCGTCGGGATGCCGACTCGCTTATGATTTATCGAATCGCAAAGTGCTGTTCTTCGACTCCGAATGGGGCATAAAATATTTTGGCGACCTCCATCCAAAAATCTGCCTACTCGAACTCCCGAAGCGCCCCCATTCCACCCCTAAAGCCTAACGATGATGCCGGAAGAACAAAACCAACACCGGCAGCCCCTTTTTTCTAAAATGCTACACCCGAGCTATCCGCAAGCTAGGCCGATGTACCCATCGGCAACGAACGGAGTGACGTGGCAAATCACGGGCTGGGCCTTTGGCGAAGGAGAGTGGAATGATGGAATAGTGGAAAATTGGATTACGGGAAGCCTGATTCTCCGCTTTTCCTCTGCCCGCCCTATTTTCCCAATCATTGGAAAGATTCCTTCCAACCCTTGAAAAACATGTTCCCGTCGCGGATCACGACTTTCCAAACATTGGAAGAAGCAAGGTGGAATCCCCTGCCCCAATTGAATCCTTAAAACGGAAAAACAGGGGCAAAAAACGGCTCTAAGGGCCATATTCAAGCCCACATACGACACAAACCATTGCTGACAAGCAGGTTGTTGGGGGCAGCCCCCGGAATCCACTAGTCGCCGCCAATTATCAAGTTATCGGACTGACCCCGGCTCACGGTGGCGTCCAGAATGATGCGCCCGCCCCATTTGCGGGCGAAGCTGAGAATACGGTCTTTCTGGATTG
>Ga0307929_1000613_pt1 | contig 33375 bp, 43 predicted proteins | sample AceLakmetage1330_FD_203160 | JGI IMG/M metagenome (GOLD analysis project Ga0307929, IMG submission 203160) | Saline water microbial communities from Ace Lake, Antarctica - #1330 | ecosystem: Environmental > Aquatic > Non-marine Saline and Alkaline > Saline | place: Antarctica: Ace Lake...
GATGATTTTATCTTTACTTGCTGAACCAGTAAAAACAAATCCATTAGCAGTCTTACCAGTGAGGTGAGCTTGGTTCTGTTTCGGGTAAGCCAAAATTACTACATCTTTTTCTATCGGCATTTTTTTTCCTTTTGTTTTGCTTTCGTTGGGATTTATTCCATTTCCATCCTAATTGATTTTTATCTTTGTATGGACCCATACATTGACCACATCCATCACACTCAATAATGTAACCCTTCAGGGTTGTCGTGTAATAAGGGTATCCTTCACATTCATAACAATGATCAAGAATCCCATTTAAACATTCTTGATATTTCCTCATTATTTATGTTCGTCCTTAGTTCTTGATAACATACCAAATTCCCAACCAGCATCCAGATATGGTTGCACCTTTTCTGTTTTAATATATTTCTGTTCATGTAGTTGGATATTATGAACCCATTTAGTATTTTGATTATTTTCTCTCTGTGCCTTTTTAAACTCCTCAGTATTGCAACCGTCCTTGTGTCTTTTTCGAATCTCCGGATTTTCAAATGCTGATATCATAGATTCCCGTTTCAATTCCTTTACCTTGGGTCTATTTTGGGCTATTTTTTGACATTTAGAATTCTCCAATCTACGTTCTTTTATATTCTGGGATGTTTTTTGAACTTTACTAAATGATATTTTCCATTCTGGATCAGACATGGTTTTTCTAATACTGCGCCTTATTTGTTTTTGCATCAATGGATCATTAATTATATCAGACATTTTCTTTCTATATTCTGGGGTTCGACATATCATTCGAATTTTAGCATTGACTATTTCGCCCATGTGACCACCATGTCCACCCAATGCAATATTATATGACAACGGATCATTAATGATATCTTCAGTAATTAATTCTTTTTCTGATTCATTTAATTGAATCAGATCACCATAATAACCCAATATCTCTTTATGAAAAACTTTAGTGCCATATTTGGTAATAGCTCTTAATAACAGAGTACCTGAACCCAAATACTTATCATTTCCGATTTTAGAACCATTATATGCTCGTTTTCCAAAATAATATTTGTTGTTTTGTGTATTTGTTGTTTTGTATAAATAATAAATCATAGTTGCCCTTTTAATTTATTCAGGACAACTATGGAATAATCAATTATTATTGAACCAACGTTGGACATGAAAAAGCTGACCACAACCGCCACCTATGTCATCTTGACCAGCAGGATCAAACAATCTAGTATCATAACCTTGTAATATAAATCTACCTTCAAATTCCCTCAGCCTTTCCATCTCCCTATATGATGCATCCTTCATAGATTCATCAGAAGAACATATTACTGAGAATGTAAAACAAAATACATTTGGTGGGAACCTATCTACTAATGATTGGAACTCATTTTCAGTTCCATTTTCACCATTTAAACAATAGTTACAATATGGTTTTCTACCAGTCTCTTTCCACCATTCAACTCCATAATTTCTAATTTCGTTTAAGGATAATTTATTCTTATATGGAATAAGATCATCCCTAATTTCATCAATGGCTTCATGAATTGAGAATTGTAGTCCTATTCGTGTATCATTTTTACATAACTCAGTAAATCTACTAAGTGCTATAATCTTTCTTGGAGCTATCGTTGATATCAATAATTGGCAATTTTCAAATTCATTGCGAGTAAACCGATTAACCAATACATCTTCGACATTATCATAGTTCAAGAATGGTTCACCCATACTCATAAACATAATTTGAAATTTCTTAACTTGTGATCCATCTATAGATTTATCATCAAGTATATAATCTACTTGATATGAAATTTCCTCTGGTGTTAGATTCCTGATGAATCTCTTACCTGTACCACAAAAAGAACATCCTACTGGACATCCACATTGTACAGATACACATAATACTGTTCGTTGTATAAAAGAGTCATATCTATAAAGAATGGCTTCAGCAATGGCATCGCCAAAATCAAAAACATATTTCCACACATTTCCTTCAGAACTTTCAAATACTTTAACAACAGCGTCCACAGTTTTCTCCTATTAAAAAGTGTAGATCCCCGTTCCCTCGCCGGTACTTAGGGGATCTACTAATAACGAGTGAACCCGTTATTTAATTAGCTTCAACATTACCACGACATTGATTGAATGTCATATCTCTGATCAATGAACCATTCTTGAATACCGTTTGCAGATAATCCTCACCTGGTTCATCATGTGCAACAGTAATGAATTTACCATCTTCTTTTTCACCATCACGAATAAGTTTCAAGCGACCTTTCTTGGAAGCCTTACTCATATCAAGTGGTTTCTTGAAGATATCAATCCATTCACCATCACGTTTCTGAGCACTACATTTGAATGCAAACCGTTGAGTATCACGATTCATCTTCTGGAGTAATCCACCTCCACACCCAAATACAATATTACTAGCTGCCCATCCTTGTGATTTCATAGTATAGAGAATACCACGAATACCTTGATAATCAATTCCATCACCCCAAAGCATTCCTACTTTTGGATTAAGAACTTTGAATCCCTTATCATTGATTGTTGTACCAAATACCTCCTCTAAGGAATTCAATACATCAATAGTAACTGAATCAGGATCACCACTATCAGGTCTAAATACTGTTACACCATCCCTTGCAAGAATAGAATCTGACTGACTACTAGCAACGTTCAGAATAAAATTCCGATAATCATAACTGTCAATCACAAGACTCAGTATCCCTGTAGGATATTCTTTTATCAACGAGTGTAGTAATTCATCTTCTCGATCTGGTCCCATAGAAGTCATAATACTATGCTCAGTCGCAGGAACTGAATAACCAAGTCCATCATATGGCGCACTATAATAATCTCGAGCTAGTTCCATTGCTGATATATTATCAGTACCGACGAAGTTGAGTAAGTGACCAGCACCTTGCATTGCTGCTGATTCTCTTGAACTAACACCTCGAGCTCCAAAGTCATGAGTTCTAAACTTCATCATGCCGTCATCTACGGATGTACTGTCACGATAGTACTCTAGTAACTGCATGATCTCATAACTCAATGTAGCCGTTGTAGAAGCGCTCCACACCCTAGTAATCATAGTCTCTAGGTGGTTAGTCAAAGCAAAACATTCTGGATCAGTATTCTCCACAGTGATCATGACATTATTCACATCTACAGCAATACCTTCTTGTACAGCTTTAATGTGGACAGGCAATCTTCCATCATGTTTTTCAAGAATGTGAGTCCACATTCTAATATTAAACAAATCAGAATTTCCAAAGTGGACAGCACACAATTCAGCAGCTTCACTGATCCTATCTGCTGTGACTACCTGACCTACTAAATATTTCTTAATCAAATATTGCAATCCGAAAAATACGGTCTTATTATATTTAGCACCAGGCCTAGCTTCGAAATATGAATATACTGATTCAGTGCCGATAGGATACATTGAATGGTGACACATCTTGTAACTATCACTATCCAAAATTACATTATAGGGTGTTCTATTTGCCATTGTTTATATCTTCCTTTTAATTCAGTTATTGTAATCCAACACATTTATCTGTTACCAGATATTTTATCAGTCGATACATCAGACCTATATGATTCTCAACTAATTGATCATATGTATCACAGGATACTGGCATACCCGAATTATCGAATTGTTTAAGATTAAACCATCTTACTTCAACAATATCATCACCTGGCTCAGGGGCTCCGAACATAACATTACAAGCAAAGAAACTTGTCATGATCTTACCATCTTCTCTACGATACCGCCAGTCATCGATCAACTCACTACAAATGTAAGTCATATTAGATAGCTCCAATGGTCCAGCTTCCTCTCGAGCTTCCCGCATAGCAGCCATTTCTAGACTGGTATCAGTTGGATCAACAAATCCACCAATAAAGCGATATTTAGATTCATGGAGTTTTCTACCCAGTAAAACCTTCTGACAAGATTCATCCAGGATAGCTATATCAACTGTTGGCCATGTTTTAGCGTATTGGTTGGAAGTAGCCCATATGACACCTTCTCGGAATAATGGACTACATTTAACTTCAGTAGATGCAGCTTTCCTCAATTCAGTTCCAGATATAGTTCTTTCTGGAATGAGTTCCACTGTTGGTCTGTTGCCTTGATAATGAGAGATAAACGAATCACGACTACCATATAATACAGCAACCTGTGTTGGAGATACTATATCATGTATCATTCCATCTAACGTCCGAGACCATGTCTCATCATTATTAACATCCTTGATATAAAGAACCGTAATATCTGGATAAACAGCTAACAGCATTTGTTTCCGTGCTTCGAAATCCAACGGATTCCTTTTGGTAACCATTACTGGACTTAACCCTAGAAATATAACGACCTTTTTGTGTTCTTTTCTTACCGACTCGATAAGATCCTTGTGAGCATCATGCAGGTATGGTACCTGAAATCTCCCAACGATTACTCCTACATCACCAATTACTTTTGCCCGTTCCATTTTTAACTCCTAACTATGGATTGGTTTTTGTTTGCGGATGTCTATTAACGATTATATAAACATCCTCTTATTTATTGTTCTGTATAAACTCAATAACTTTCTCTAAACATGTTTTACATAGATGTGCTTTGTCTACAGTATCGCCCAGTCTCCCGAATGATTCAGATCCAGTCCACATCATATCCCTTGGTTCAGATAGTAAAATACCACCAAAATCTTCTAATTCTTCTCCACACATTACACATTTGGGATCTATCATGATATTGTCACCACTCGACTTCGCCCCTCGATAATGAATGGACCACTACTTCTCGATTCAAGAATCATCTTTGGTGTGACATCAAACTTCATATTCTCACTGCAGAGAGCAGCAACAAATGAACTATCTTCAATTGCTTGCCTATCAATCTTATATAGGAACTCTTTATCTGACCCCTTTATTTCATAATACACTTCAATTGGTCCACCACATACATATTCTCTATCAAACTCGATGACAGTACCTTCACCGATACTAGCCATATGTCTAGAGAAACCAACATCTCTGTTTATCACAGAAAATCTCGTTACTTCTTTTCCAGTATCCTTACATATTAGTTTGATCATGATTCTTTATTATCCTTGCCTTTAACCCATGTATTGAATCTATTTTTAAATAACCATTCTCTTCAAATACGGAAAATATCTTATCCATTGAAACTATTGTTTGTTTTCGATCATGTAATGTCATAATATTAACTTCACTAAAGAACTAGCATAAAGAAATACTTCTCCCATCCCAGAAGAATGACCATATTGATAAGCTTTATCATATAGAAGATTAGCTTTTGGATTACCCTCAATACCAAGCTCTCTAAATAAATCATGCCTGAATTGGGTACCTAACTCAGCAGCCCGTTTAGCAGATATAACCCTATGTTCTTTCCATTCTATCATAAGAAATTCATATACTCTCAAATCTGAGGAATATTCATAAGCTTCTTGTGATGTATGAACATTTTTTAATCGTGGCTTTATCGGTTTTTGCTTTATCGGTGTATCATTTTTGTATTTATCACAATCCATAATGCCTCCTTTAGATATCCTCTATTTCCATATATCGTTCTTTTGTTTCAGGATTCTCCATCAATCGTAATATAACCTTATGATCACAATTACACATTATTGGAGTTTTTGGATCTACATCACCTATGTCATTAACTTGACCAATCAAATCTCCAACAGTTTCAATCGGACCCCATTCTTCGATTGCTTTGAACATTCATAATCTCCCAAGGTCCCATAGATTGAATGCTATGGGACCAGTATGATTGGTTATGGTTTTAGGATACTCGCTTCAATATCATTAGGAATATCTTGGTAACATGATTTGAATTTCATCATTTTGTCACTACCATGTACTAGATCAAGGATCCCACCAAGTTGGAACATATACCACTTGAGACCTTCATGTTTCATATTCTCAGTACGAATCGGATGACCGTTTGTTTTACGTGTAGTAGCTGATACCAGCCGACCAACTGCTTTATTTCTCGCTTTATTCTTAGAAAAGATTTCACGAGTTGAGCATATTGATATGCCTCTATTGACAGTGCCATCATCATTTTCATTAAATGCAACACATGCGATGGGCTGTTTTGTATCATCTCTACGAATATAATAATGCTTCATTGTTCCCTTTACCATTTTACTAGTTCCTCCCTTTACGTATTTTTTCTTTTCTCTGAATCCACCGAAATCTGAGAGCTACAGATAATTCACCAACACCAGGCTGCATTAGCTTCATTCTCTGCCACATCTTTCGTTTTCCCTTTTGTTTATAGTTAATTTCCCAATCAGCATCAATCCATCCAGGCAACAAAAAGTTTGTGGGTGTCCCGGATGTTATATCAAACTCATTATGCTTATTAGAAAAAGCTAATTCAACACAACGAACATGATAACGGATTCTAGATAATGCCTTATTTAATTGTTTAACTCTCTTATTGATAGCCACAAGATTTCCTTGTGTATATGCCATAGTAGGATAAACAGAATCATTATCAGGATAATCAACTTCAGCCTCAAACTCCCAAACCTTTTTATAATCAAAATGACCATAGGGATGAGACGTATCTTTCCAATATCGTCCTCGTCCAGTTTTCAAAGGAAACTTAACTCCAGATTCTTGTATCTGGGCCATATGTTCTTTCATATACTGGATCTGTTCGACTAATCTATTTTCTAGAGCCTTAGCAATGAAATAATGTTGCCCATAAAAGGATAACCATTTTTGAGGAGCCACAAAATGCTTAAAATGGATTATGTTTCCATCTACATTTGGATCATCAGTCCATATTCCTTTTTCATAGAACCATTTATTTTCTTCATATGTTGGGAAAAATTCAATCCCGTCATATCCCTCATATAATTCACCATTAAGGTCAGTCAATAAGAATGTCCTGTACGCACCAATTTCCTCATCCTCAAGAAGGTTTGCAACTTGAGCATCCTTGAACCTTACCCCAAAGGAGAAGGTATTCTGGTTGCTAGTGGTGCCTAGGAGCTTCCCATGCCGGTTATCCTTACTAATGGATACCTGGTTCTCCTTAACCGTCTCAGGACGCCGTGCATTGTAATCAGGTAGATTGATAACAGCGTTTCGTTCACCAAGTGCAGAGATGAATGATACCATATCAAGATCAGTCTCAATAATGGTTGTCCCATCTTCAGTTACCTGTTGTGCTATACCTGGTTTTCGACTAAACAGATCATAGTCCCAGTGAGATAACACAGTATCAATTACTGGTCCAATTTTCTGTTGACGATCCATGATGGTTTTCATCAATGGATTCTCTAATATCATAGTTAGTGTTTTCGCCACTGATTTTTTAGTTGTTTTCATTATTCATGTCCCTTGTTTTTTGAAACATTTTCATTGAAAAAGATCTAACCCATCTCATAATCTGCATTTCTTCTGTTTTACTACATGAAGTTAATGAATCAATCTTCTCAGGTATCTTGGACTCTTCTACTACTTCATCATAAATCTTTTGAAAATCGTGACGATCTAGTTTAGCCATAATCTCCTTGGGTAAAATTACAGGGAAGGGGAGGTTTCGAATCTCCGTACTGATCAAGTCCTTCTTAACACTGGGATCGAACCCAGACACCTCACCATTGAGGCTTCCCCTGTAAACAATAACTTATTTCATCTGTGATGATCTAATAACATTATTCTGTAATGCAGCAAGTATAACAGGGCCATCAGCAGCAAGTGCAAGACCGCCAGATGCTCCATCACAAAATTCCGAAACCAACTCAGATGCAAAATCCTGTTGTGTTAGGAATTGTGGATTTAACGCAAACATCACATCAATCCCACTAAGAAGTGTACCTGCACCAACTGTACAGATAGGTCTATATTGCTCATCAACGTATGCAATAATATAATCTTCCAGTAATGGCATAATAACTTCTGTATACGTTCTACCTTCTTTTACAAGACCAACCTTATCCTTAATGACAACACAAATATCAGATACCTGTGCCTTCACTTCAGGAGTTGGATTATCAATACCAATCCATGTAACAGCTGATACCTTACCAGCCAGATCAGCGATAACCTTCATTTGAGTATTCGATAATTGATCACAACCAACAGTTAGAATACCAGTTGCTGCCAACATCATAATCACCATCACACTACCAATAATTTGCTTCTTCATTCTTCTCCTATGTAGTTAATGATAGAATTTCACTTTCTAACATTACTTTTGGTGTCATATTGTGACCATCACAATATGACTATAACTGAACATTTTCATCATTTATAAATACATCAGATTTTACTTCAATAAGTTCTTCATGTAAATCTAAATACTTTACCAATATATTATGATTTACTACATATTACTCGCATATAAATATTACGACCAGCAAACTTGATTTGTTCTTCCATTGAATCAACTACCCATGTACCTTCAGACTCAATATATTCTGTTGCTAATCTAGGTGTCCACGTAGAAACATGTGGGTCTGCACGGATATTTTGCATTTCTGTATTAACAATCAATTTCGTATTTAATTGATCTGTAATACTCATTGAATCAGCATTCTTCTCGTAATTCAAAAGCATTTTCGAAACCAAAATTATATTGGGGACCACTATCTCAAGAACTGCATCAGGTTTTGATATCCTATTGATTCCCTCTAGTAATCTACCTATATCACCCCCAACATATTCCATATGTTCGAAGATCCTCTCTGCATATATCTTATCAAATTTAAATGGGAATCTCTCAACAAATTCAAAGATATCCGATTTACATAATATTGGTGGTTGAATAGTTGACCCTATAAGTGACTCACTAAATAAGATTTCAGCCTCATTTGCATCCACTGATACACCATCTCGATAACACCCATCAACATGTAATGAAAATCTATCATTCACAAATCTATATGGATCAATACTACCAGCTCCCAAATTCAACACACATTTACCATTATTCATATCATCTCCCCTGTTCTGCTATTTCATTATCTAGTTTATCTACTATGTTAAATACTTTAACCATAGTATACAAGTCATGTATCGTCTTTTCTATCTTGACTCGCTCTACTAATGTTATCGGTTGTCGTTGCATCTTAACCACATAATCAATATGTGAATATGAATCCCATACAGTTATTATAGAACTATCTGATCCCGGCTTCGATACGTCTAATGATCCATTCTTTAGTGTGTTCAATTTCTCCTAATCTTCTAAGAAATGGACATGGTCGTCTCATTAATTTAGATTTATGATTCATATATTTTTTTGCTTTGCATTCAATAGGATTCGAGGAAGATTGATTCGAGGAATGGTTTAAAGTAGTGTGCATAATATCTTTCCCGGTTTACATCGTCAATTGAAAACACAGTATCATTAGGGACTTCTAAAGTTCCCATAGTCTTTGTAACTATAGCAAATTTTGTATCCCTAGGAATGAGAAACAACTTCTTATCCTCTGATTCCATGATTGATTTTTTAATATTACCCAGTTGAGAGAACAATGCCTTCTTATTGAGAAAATTCAGATGCTCAAATTTTTCATATATTGGGTCTAATGCATCATACCTTAACGGTACTCCCTTAACATCTATTCCATCATCGGTTACAGCTAAATACATTGTTCTATCAACACTCAAAACTAAAAAATCTATAAATCCACGAAATTCCATCTTAATAAACTCATCAATATTATTCAAAATAGACTTCAATATAAATCCATCTCGTTGAGTTATAATGATATCATTTTCTTTAATATCACTTTCCTCTAAATAAAAATTAACCAATTGATCGGCAGAATTCATCAAGAAGCCTGAGAGATTTTCATTACCAATTTGAGCTTTACCAATTACAATATTTCTCTCTGATTTATTATCTAGATCAGTATCTTTAAAATCCCAATTCATAGTTCCCATGATTGTAGGGTATGCTGAACGAATATCATAGCTGTACAAGTCATGGAGCAACAAAGGACAATCTTGATTGATTGGCATGATTATTAATCCAACCCATCAAACATAGTTTTTATATAATGAAAAAATCTAACTATGGGATGTTTGGCAAGGATCACGCTTTGGGCTTTCCTCCAACATTCTTCTATTGCATCATGATCATAGCGTTCAACCATTTCACATCCGTTCATGATTACTTCTGATTCATGATCTTCATTATATTTAAATAACCAATTTCTAAAATCTTTCATCAGAACTCCTAAAAATAATGGGGGCAGGGCTAACCATACCCCCATATTCCATATATCTATTACAGCTGACAAGCCAACTTCAGATCCTTATCCAACTTGATAAGATGGTTGATATCCTTGGTCTTGTCCATGAATTCATCAACCTTCGTTCGAATCTCGTCCTTCGAAGACATATCTTTAATGTTATTATATAGACGAGCCGAAATACTCTTAACATGGAGCTTAGTCGCATCCAAATCAGCATCAGTACTAGTCACTTCTTCTGTCTTAGTCTTAACACCAGCAGCATCCCTAGATTTACTAATAACTGTCATACCAATAATCTTACCATTCTCATCTTTCTGGAATGAGGTTAGATTGCTCTTCCCAGCATAGATGCGACTAGTCCCCTGCTCGATGACAATACCTGATTGTTCAACCTTAATAGAATCAGGTTCAACATTATCAAGCCACATCTGATCGGGATGGTCAAACATGATAAGACTAGCATTTTCTTCCTCACTAGTCTTAAACAAGAGATGTTTTCCTGTAGGAATACCAGACATTGTTGAAAGATCAATAATGCTAGCATTTGATATTTTGGTATGATATTCCCGCATGAAAGAATCAAGACTTCTCATGTTACTAGTATCAACAGCAGTCGTTTCCACTGGTGTTTCTACTGGTGTACCCTGTTCCTCATTTGGTCCATCAGTTTCCGCTACAGGAGGAGTCACTGGTGCTTCTTCCATTGTAGGGGTTTCCTCGACTGTACCAGTCTCAGTAGTTTCTGCATTTTCTGTTACAGGGGCATCGGTCTCGTTGTTTGTCGTTTCTTCAGTAGTCATTTCTGTTTCCTCAGTTGTTTTAGTTATTGGTATAGAATAAGACATATTTGTATTTGTTCCACTATCACTACCTGATAGCATACTGTTGAGATCAAACTCTTCAGTCATCAACAATTCTCCTTTTACATTTGAATTAATTGTAAAAACTCATTACGCGTTTGTGGTTGCGTTTTGAATTTACCTCTCATTGCTGATGTCATCATAGAAGCTTTTTCGTTCTTGGCTCCACGGGATGACATACACATATGTTTACCATGAACAATTACAGCTACTCCTTGGGGCTTTAATACCTCCTCTATTGTATCTGCGATCTGTCCACACATTTTCTCTTGAATTTGAAGCCGCCTAGCAAATACTTCCACTAGTCTGGCAAGCTTCGACAAACCCACTACCCGTTTATCAGGCAAGTAAGCCACATGACAAATACCGTGGAAAGGAATCATATGATGTTCACATGTTGAATAAAACTGGATATCCTTACATATGACTATCTCATCAGTTTGGTCCCCAATATTATCCTCAAAGAATGTACTCAACACCTTCTTGGGATCTTCATCATATCCACCATATATTTCAAGATATGATTTTACTACACGGTATGGAGTTTCAACAAGACCTTCTCGATCAGGATCCTCCCCGAGACATTCAAGCAACCCTCGCACATGGTCTATCGCTAAACCATATTTAATATTAAGGGCTGCTTTCAATTCATCTTTATCCGGTATAGCCAATATTTGTTTATTCGTCATCTGATCCTGCTCCTTCTTCGTTTAATGGATAATCCAACCCAATAGTTTTAAGATTTGTTTGTAGTAATCTTAACGATTGACTTACCTGATCATCCTCTGAATCCAACAGCATGTCATCGTTACACATTTTTTCAGATATATACTGATTCCTTTTCATGATAGAATCCGACTTGGTAGTAATGAATTCTTTCAAGTTTTTCTCAGCACCATGAGCTATTACTGCCCACATTTCCATCTCCCCAAGTCTCTGACCACCCTTTCTGGATTTACCAGCTAAAGGTTGAGCAGTCTTAGCAGAATACGGTCCAACACCACGCACCGCAACTTTATCTTGAGCAATATGATTTAGTTTCATGAAATATTGATAACCAAAAGCAACTTGCTTTTTAGTATTCTTATTCTGGATTGGGTCAAAGCAATCATATTCATATGCAGTACCAGTATAACGCATTGCTTCATCAAGGTCTGCCCATTCAACACCTTCAAATGGAGGCTGGATGACAAAGAAATCCTGAAGGTTCTCGATAAACACATCCAACGGAGTGTTAGTCAATAATTCTTCCATCTGTGCAGTATAATTATTATCCTTGGTCTTATCAATAATTTTGATAAATCCCATCACATATTCATCTATTGCCTTTTTAGATTCCTTCTTCTCAAACTTATGACGAATAGTCGTTTTGAGATTTACCAGAGCCATAGCTAAATGTAATTCATAAAGCTGACCAATATTCATTCGAGACACAATACCCAACGGGTTAATCACAATCTCAGCTTTTCTTCCATCAGGGAGAGTAGGCATTTTCTCTTCAGGAACAATTACAGCGACGACACCCTTGTTACCATGACGGTTCCCAAGTTTATCACCAATTGTCAATTTCCTCTCATACATTGCCGTAATCTCAATTCTTATACCATCAAGAGAATCACCCTTAATCTTATAAGAACTTCTAGTCTTTTCCGTTTGGTTAATTTCAAGAGTACTCATAAATTTCTCAAGCTCTTCTCTTGTGAGATATTTTGATAGTTTATGAACATATTCTTCTTTCTTGCCTTTTTGCTTACCCATAAATGACTGTATGAAATCATCATATTGAGGGAAACTCTTATCCCATTTATTTACATACATCTTGATATCAGTAATAACACAATCTTCTGGTACAGTCATTTCATTGACAGGTTCAAAGATTACATCATTAAATCCTTCACTCCATACCGTTCTTACTTTTCCGTATGTATCACCCTTCTTCAATTTATCAAAGATATCAGGAAGAGGTTTATAATTTTCATAATCATCATTCAAATTCTCCAGAATCTTATTTGGAGGGATTTCGAATGTTAAATCCACATAATGAATTGACGTAAATGTATCGTCATTAACCATCTTATCAGAGACAACAATACCATCTTCGTAGTTGTAACCATAATATACCATGACCGAAGTCAATAGATTTTTACCAATTGTCAAACGACCATTTTTTAAATAATTTGACTCAGCAATAATATCATCTTTTCTGAAACTATCACCTATTTTATAATATACATTATAAAAATCAGCAACTGATAAGTATAACTTTCTATAACCAATATTGAATGCCTTACATACCTTGTTATCATATTGAATGATAATTACATCATCATCAAGGTAGATGACATCCCCGTCTCTTTCAGCAGTAAAGATAAAAGAAGTATGTTCAGTATACATTCCTTCAATACCAGTCTGAATTAACGGACTATCAAATTCCTTTAACATAATTGAATGACGTTGCTGAGATGATGACATTTGTAGTCTAGTTGCATCATCATGTTCCATGAATGGTACATGTGAGATAGCAATTGAACTAATGCAATCATTCTCATCCTTCTCAAATGTCCCATCTGGATCAATGGTCAATGAAGGAACCAGATACTGAATTGTCCCACAACCATCTCTATCAGCAGTATCAGATGGATCAATAATACCCAACTGTGAGGGATGTAAATCTCTCAAATATGCAGGAACATTTTGTTTCTCAAAACCACCAGGTCCTGACAAAGATGTCCTAGTCAATAATGCCAATTCTGCAAGCGGATTCAAACTAAAATCAAACTGAGTAATACTACTCTGGTTTGTGTTTGACAAAATCACTTTAGAATTATTCGAATATTTTGCTCTACCACCCTTTTTCAGAATGGATATCATATTGTAGAAATCTTTACATAGATGACAATAGATGACTTGTTCTGCAAAACGAATTCTTTTATTATCGTAATTGCAATCATCCGTTTCACCATGTTTAATAGCATAAACGATTTCATCAACAATACTATCAGTATGCATAAACTTCTTTGAGAAAATATCAATATCAATAATTACTTTCAAATCATTAATTATATCGACATCTTGGCGTCTTTGAAAATACATAGCCAGTAGTCGTTCATTATCTATAGTCTGATCCTGTAACACAGAAATGACATCAGCCATCAAATCATGATAATTTTCAGATAGGCGCTCAGTCCCTTGCCATTGAAAAGTATCACCAAGTTGGAATAATTCTTTAGTTGTATCAACACCATAATATGCAATAACCAAATTAGCCAAAGGAAATTTCTTTCCGAACATGCTTATCTGATAATTATATGAACGTTTCTTTGAATGACTTTTATCAACCATAAAAGATTGAATATTGGTTCTCAGTTTAATCATATCACCCCTATAAATTAGAGGCTTATCAAATAATTGATAGATAGCTACTTTATAGTTACCACCAACATAGAAATGATTATCCATCAACCAAGGTATTTCATAACGAAGTTCAGCTTCCTTTTCTCCACCATGATATGATACAGTAATATTCAAATTTTTAAATGTAGTCTTCTTCAATTCAGAGAAGTCAATCTTTTCAGGATTATCAATATTAATAGATTTTACAAGAATTCCGAACTGTTCTCCAGCCCTCAACATTTCAGAAACATTGGGGATGATCTTGTTGAACCAATCGCGATTTCGATAATTGAATATATTTTCTTCTGGTAATCTAAACTCTGGTACGTCTAACATTCTTTCTCCTTGATACAAAAGGGGGCTTAGTACAAAACCAAGCCCCCGTATTTATTTAGATATCATTCGTCATTATTCGTTCAAGAATTCCATCAGTGCTATCAGCATTTCCAAGAACTCCATTCATAATATAACTATATGGTTTTGAAAATGCTAATGCCAGAAGGAATGATTCCTTAGACGGCACATTCTCAATTGATACCATTTCACAATTTGAAATATCTCTATCTTCTGTTAACCTCCAACGGGAGTCCCCGTCTCGCATCATTTGAGATATAACACATTCATAATGTACCAATAGTAGTTGGCGATGTCTAACATAAATGCTAAACAAATCCATAATCAATTGATCATATGGTTTTTTACCATGACCATGTAGCATCTTCTTTACAAGGGTCAAGTCATTAATGATATCGGACTGATCCTTTTGTCCCTTAACCATTTGTGCGATACCACCTATATGGAAAGTACGTAGTGTCAACTGGGTTGCAACTTCTCCCATTGCTTGAGCTGCAAGGATCCCAATATATCTACTATGCACAGAATCAGATAAAGTACCATAACATCGTTTACATAATTTTTCATTTTTACAAAATATTGGTGAACGAAGACGAACTTGTTTACCAACATAATCTCTATAATTATCATCAGTGATAAGAACCAATTCATCTACACCATGGTTATTTTCAACAGACCATCGACCAATTAGACTTCTAGCTAATTTGAGTGATTCGAATCCTTGATCTGCTTCTGGAATGATAAAGTTGAATGTCTCTGTAGTCCCACAATCGTCTTCATCACCAAGTTCCAAATTAACAGAACAATATACTAGCTTTCTAGTTAGATAACCAGATACCCCAGTATTTAGTGCAACATCAAGAAGTGCCTTCCTAGATCCATAACAGGAAATGAAAAACTCTTCTCTATTCAGCCCAGAAAGAAGATTATTCTTAATTGGGGTAGGGATAATTTCACCTTTCGAGTTGGAGATAAATCCCCTACAGAAGGTCAACTGTTTTGCTTGATCCCACGAACCACGAGAACCGGATTCAATGAAATCTGAATATGGGAAATTATCACGAATCTGATCCTTAATTTCAGGAGTCTGTAACGCGAAGTATTTATCCTCGATCGAAGTTTCAGTATCATCACAGATATTAGACACAATATCATAAGCTCCGTGAAAACTAATATCCTTCAAAGACATGGTAACCCCACGCTTTGTAGTTTCTCTGAATCCAAGATCTTTGATCTTATCCAATATAATAGCCAACTCTTGTGGGGTTTTCTTATTGAGTAGAACATTAATCAATGCAGCCAAACTCTGTTTGTTGATTATCTTATTAATGAATGGGAAATCATCAGGTAGAATTTTATTAAATTCAACTCGACCCTGATATGTATCAATCCCGTCAAAGATAACCTTTTCAGTCTCACCTTCTTTAGTCAGATAGTAAAGACCCAAAACAATATCTTGGTTGGCACCAACCGTGATTCTACCCGTAGATGGAGAAATCAGATTAGACAATATACCCATTTTCTCTTTAGACTCAGCTTCAGTCTCATCATATAATGAAATATACACTGCCATTTGATCACCATCAAAATCTGCATTATACGGTTCACAAATTAGGGGATGAATCTTAATAACATGATCTTTATTAACCACGATATCAAACGCCAGAACACCAACCCTATGTAGAGTAGGTTGCCTATTCAATATTGCTTGTCTTCCTTGAGATACATCTGAAGCAATATCATATAGATCATAATCATCTAGCTTAATACATTTATCAATATATTCAATAGCAGGATCATATCTTTTATATCTTCGTTTCTCTAAGAGAACATTAGCTATATCCAATTTAAACAATTCCAATACCATCTTATACGGAAGAGAACATTGGTTAATTGTCAATGACGGATCTGGAGCAATAACTGCTCTACCCGAGAAGTCAATTCTCTTACCCAGAATAAAACCGCGAATCAAACCTGTCTTCTTTGAGAATTTCCCAAATATATAATCGTACAGGGCAAATACATGCTTCTGAAGGTTTCTGAAATTGATAGCCGAAATCTCAGGGCTATCTACAGAATTCAGATCTTCCACGTCCATCATCAATGAAAAATTCATAATGGTCATGAAAAACTTATTAATTTCGTCCCGCATCTGAACATCTTTAGTTTTCGACACCGGTCTAAACTCAGGCGGAGGGACTATGATATGGTTCATGTAAAATATATGTAAATTCTCATTTATATATTTCCATCCGGAATTTTTTTCCATGTTAGACTCAGATGCAGTCTTAACAATTTCAAATGCTCCCTGATGTCCAACATATACCGTCACACCTTCAGGATATTCTGGTTCTGGTTCCTCATCATTAGCAGGAAGCTTAACTAGAATAAATTTCTTTTTATCTTCATCATAATAATAAGTAGCTTTATCATTAAAGATCAAGTTATGAACAATAGTCTCAAAAGTCTTTTTACCAACCTTTGAAATAAGATAAAACATAATCGGATTAACAATGGGGAACGGTAATACTATTTTAGCAAATCGTTTCCTTCTAATATTTGAGTGTGTAATATCAACACCACACTGACTACATGTTTCTCCGAATTTAGATCTGCCCCACCATGTTCCACAACCACAAGTACCAGTTCTGACGGGGCCGAATATACGTTCTGAAAATAAACCATCAGGATGGAAACCTCGTTTCGAATATATCTTATTCGATGTAACGGGTTTCAAATTTTCACAAAATTCATCCACATTAAAGAATGTTAACTTCATTCACTCCTCCATTAATATTTTAGCTACTCTATGAGATTTAGCTGCCGCACTATTTTTTCTCTGTTCCAACTTTTTTTCAATATTTTCATGTAACGAGTGAATTCGTGAATCAACTCTATCATTCACAGCAGAGATGATTTGGGGAATTAATTCTTCTTTCATCCCTTCCTTGAATAATAGCTTCAATTCTGATCTGATCATTTCTCGTATTTCTTTTCGTGCTTCTTCATTGAGGGGCCCGACAACCATTTAATAACTCCTTAATTTTTCTCGTATTTTCCATATCTAAATATGCAAAACTAAGATTTATACAACCAAGAATAGGCTTAACAAAATTTTCAATATTATCATATGTGATCTCAAGAATAGTTATACTATTATCGATACAAAATTTATTAGTGTTCGGATTCACATTTGGATGTAATCCTTTGCAGTATACGTCAAAAATTCTAAGATCCAGATAAATTCTAAACTCTTGAATACCAAAACCATATTCTTTGAATTTATCTGAATCAACCAACTTTACTTTATTTCTATCATAACTCACTATTTCAACTGGGATATATGAACCACAAACTATACAATCCCCATCCAAACGATATCCGTTATCTAAGAATTCCCGTATCCTCATTTTGCCTTGATCGGATTCAAAAAACAATTCTTGTATTTCTGATTGTTTCTCTAATTTCAACACATCCAATTTAGCAGATATATGATAATCACCATTTCTGATAATTCGTTTCACTATTTCAAAATTTTCAGAAAAGTTTTTGTTATCATCTATCATAGTAGGTAAACAATATTTACTAATAAGATTTCCCAACTTTTCTAACACTCTATGCTGCTCCTGTTACTGGATTTACTGATACTTCAACAACCGTATCATGCATCTTAATATTCAAGACTATTTGGTTATGCGGCAGTTTCTCAGCCATGTCAGATATTTTATCAATTACTTCCTTTACAAATGATTCATCATTGGGCATATCGAGTTTGTGGTTTATCTGAAAATCTGAATCCTCTAGAAATTTCGTTCTAACCCTACACCCAGATACCCCTTCTCTCCGTAGAGTTGAAGATAAGTCATCTTGATTTACTAATTTGTCTCTCATCCAAACCATACTACTTTACTCCTCCTGGTATGACTCTATAATCACTAAACGTTTCATCCAAATCAAACATAATCTTCATTTTATTTTTCGATTTATTGGATTGGATAAAGTGCATGATAATACCAATCGCAGTAACAATATATTCAGGTTTTCTGACCAAACAATAACTAGAAAAATCAAATTCTGAAATATCAGGAGTTGTGTCGATAATTAATATATGGTTATCTAAAGACAATCTAATGTCAGCATTAATAATATTATCTTTTCGATCCCTGCAATCAATTACATAACCATCACTAATTGGTTTATCTATCTTATTATGTGATAGATATACTGGTATATCTGTAATAGATTCAATATACGTTTTAACAATATTAATTTTATTTATCGATGCGACATCTCTACCAAACGGAAACATAAATTGTGTAGTTTCTCTTCCTACAATATCGAAATCATATAAATGAATTTCGCTACACAATCTATGTTGTGCTAAAGTAAAAGCCAGGTTGGAACCAATGGTGCCACATCCAATCACATGGACTTTTCCTAACATTTATTTCCTTTAGTTAGTTACAATCTGCTATGAGATGGAAAACCTCAACACCATCACCGTATTTATAAATTCCTGAATTAATAACCTTTACTTTCGTATTGATCGTAATCCAATCTTGAATTTCAGCATTTTTATCATCGCCACTATGCACAAATTCAATTAATGAATAACTATTTTTCCTCGGAAGCTTATATGCCTTCCTTAGTTCAAACGAAGTTACTCTCCCAGATATTGTCCTTACTAAAAATCCAGCTTCTTTTAAAAGCATTGCCAGTTCATGGATCTTTTTCGCATTAGCTCTAATATCTTCATCACTCTTCTGATCAAACTTAATTGTTTTTGGTTTACCGTGGTCAGCCATACTAATCTCCTATACCATCGTCAATGGAATTTTTTGTTCAAACAAATCTTTAACCGACATAGCCATATATCTATAATTTCCTCTAGTTGAATTCATATATTTGAGACAATTTTCATCATTGTCAATATATGCAATCTTCTCAATCTTTAAAGGTCTAAACCCCAAAGGGATTTTTTCATCAAGTATATCCTTTATGAATTGAGTTTTAGCTTTGAAGTTTTCTTCGTCACTGACATAATTATAAAACATAGTATCTGATGTGAATACCTTTTCTGGTTTTAAACCATTCAATATGCAAAATGTGCGGATGAATGGTTTGTCAACCTTGGGTCTTCCAGTCAATATGCTCCATCTAATATCAAACTGTGATGGATCTAAATAAGCTCCGCTGCGGAAGCAGTCGATGTTATTGACCAATAAGTTCTTCCAATGACTGCTCCCTGCCAACGTGCCATCAAAATCAAACAAATATAATAAGCCGCCACTTTTAATAATCATATATATCCTACAAATTGGTTTATAACTCCAGTTTTATCATGCAACCAATCAGATTCATTGATGATAAAAAACCCACAATTATATTTATTAATTAAAAAATTTCTTCTATATTCATCATGTTTTATTGCCCATTTATATCTATGCCAGTTTTCATAAAATTCAACTATTAAATTTATTTCCTCTATAAAACCATCTGGGAAATATCCACTCATTCTCTTTTGCCTATGAATATTATAATCACAATAATTTTGAAGTTCATTTAATACTTGAGTCTCCAGCAATCCTATACACGGAGTGAATGTACCATACATCGAATATGATTTATTTATTCTATCAATCAATTTTTCCCTGAATAATTCTCTAGCTTCATCACATTTTGAATAATTATCCACTCCATATTTCAAGAATAAACTTCTCTTAATCTTATCTCTAACTTTTTTATTTTGTGATACATTATCACAACCATATCTCTTCTGTACAGTCCTTATTTGCTTTTGTTGAATATCTTCTGATTGCATAGGGTAATCAACTGAATGGTTTCTATTACATGTATCTTTTTTCTTTCTTTTTATTGAATCTACCTTACTCACATTAGATTCGTCATATTTAGTAATACATGTTTGTTTTTGTTTTTCTTGAACCAACTCAGATTTTAATTGGTGCGTAACCCCATATCGGTGAATACACGTATCCTTTTTCCTCTTTCTGATTTTTGGATTTTTAAAACCACCATCATAATTCCGGTGAAGTGTTTCTTTTTTTAATTTTTTAATTTCATCGACATTATTATGACTTTTCCTACCATATTTAAGTATACATGTATCCCTATATTTCTTCTGAGTAGATGGATGATTAGATGAGCATCTATGCGAACAATATTGTGTATAACCGTTTCTTAAACTACTCCAACGTTTTTGGTTCCCACAATAACACAGATGCTCATCTTCACTTTTTAGGTATAAATCATAATATTCTTTTGATGTTATATTATGAATCTTTATATGACTAGATAATGACTGAAATGTATTACATATTCTGCCACATACCAAACATGTCATAATTTGAATACCCGATCGGCCTCCATATTTTGAAATATTTTATGAGTGATTATATTAACGCTTTGATCTGATGACATCTGCTTCATTAGTCTACAGAAAACTGCTGCGTTATCATCATCAAGTGCATCCAATGCTTCATCATACAATGTCACATGTACCACTTTCTGATATTGATTTTCCTGAAGTGCACGAATAGCTTTCATACTGCATAAATCAACTAACCGTTTTTCTCCACCAGATAGAAGTTTATGATCGTCTGCACCTGTTTCGCAGTTCAACACATGAACAGCAAACTTATCTTTTACATCGCCCGACTTAGTTTCGCTAATAGTATCAAACGATACTATAAATTTGCCACCACTAACCTTTTCAAGTTCTTCGCGACAAACTCTATTCATTAATGGAATAGCGGAATCAATCAACATACTTTTAATTCCACGATCCGAGAATCCCTCTTTCCAAAAACTCAGTATTTCAATTTTTCTAAGTTTTGATGAATTTTGTTCAGAGAGAGTATCTTTTTCATTAGTTAATGTTTCTATTTCTGTTCGAGTTGATACAATGTTTGATTCATCGGTAGTTACTGTTTGGAGGTTTGAGATTCTATCAGCATTCATCGTTTTTGTTTGTATCTCAACATGAATACTCATATCTATGCTTTGAATAGCTTTCTCTGTATCTTCTAACTTCCCTTGTTCGATTTGATTTTCACCAATATCAACTTCTAATTTATCATATTGTTTCTGTAGTTCATTTTGTTCAGTGATCAAACCAGATTCAATATTTTCTATTTGTTCCATTTTCCTTTTGTCAAAATCTTTTGTAACTGAATCTTCGATTTCTGATAGTTTAACAACCTCAACGGCTGTAATATCTCCGATCTTGTTTTCAATCACTTCTTGTTCAGATTCAACATCAGCCAATTCATCCTTTTCTTGTAACCTCCTTGCCAATATCTTTTTAGATATAGACTCGTCAGTTTCAGAAATCTCCAACTCTATTAGAGTTTTCTTTCTTTCAAGATCAGATTTCTTATCATTACGTTTCTTAGTCTTCTCCGAAATCATCTCATTATAGCTAGATTCTTCAGAAAGAATCAACCGAGTAATTTCATCATATTCAGACTTGATCTCAACAAACTTTGATCGTTTCAACTCAAGGTCATTATTGAGTTCACTAAGAGCTTGTTGATTATCAACAATTTCAAGTTCTATTTTTTCTCTATGTTCTTTACCAAGGACTTGACCACACTTACTGCATGTGCCTTCCTCCTCGAGTAATGAATCTTTATCGGTAGTTATAGAATCTTCGAGTCTAGATATTTCTTTCTTAACATCCTCTGCTGCAAATTTTAATTCATTTGACTCATTGGATATTACATTCTTTTTCTTATCTAGGCTCTTAAGTCTATCATCCTTCTCGGTTTGCAGTTCAGCAGTTGAGAATTCAGAATCTACCTTATATATTTCAGAGTCAATGTATCTCTGTTCTTTTCTTTTTTCCGTTTCAAACGTACGTCTTTCAGTTTCTAAACTATCACACGAAAACTGTTTAGATATCTGTGTCATACGCTCCATGACCAACTTTAACTTACTTGATTCGTCAGTTTTTTGACGGTTAAAGAAGGTTGATATCTCGTTCTTACCTTTACTAAGAACAGCCGTTTTTTCGCTAATAAGTTGATTAGTTACGACTTCCACTTTTTCCTCTAGTGTTCCCGCCATTTCACTAATCTTAGTATTGATAGTAGTCTGTTGACTACCTAACTGCGAATGTTTCAATCTTGCTTCTTTCAACTTATTATCGTCAAAACCAAAAGCTTCCTTATCAGCTTCCATAGCAGCAATCTTTTTATCACATTCCTTTAATACCAAAGTTAACTTATCAATCTCTTGTTTTGTTTCCTCAACCTTTCGTTCATTATCTTTCTGTTGAGATATCAAGAGACTTTCCTTTTCAGGAATAATACTATCAATCTGTAATAGTCTATCCTTAATAGGGCCGATCTCAGCATTGATCGATTTAAGAACTACGTCGGCTTTCTTATATCGTTCTTCCCATTCATACATCATCAATATAGCATTGAATATCTCTTTTTGATCGGAGTTAGTCAACGCAGTAAAGAAATCCTTTACCTGCTGACCAAAATAAACACTATTATGATGTACCGGTTTTGGAAGATAAGCAGATTCTATCCGTTTATAAGTATCTGATTTTGTCTTCCCGCTGATATCAACTTCATTCTTGAACAAAAATACCTTATCAGGCTTCTTTGGGAATTTATAATATAGTTCAATTCTGTATTTATCTTCCCTCCCATCTTCAAGGATTCTGAATGTAAAGATAACAGATAACCCTTTACCGTGCTTCTTATTAACCATATCAGCAACACGATTACCTTCTCCGTCATCCCCATATAGGGCTAACGAAAGTGCTTTAAACACAGTCGATTTGCCCTTTCCATTCTTTCCCACAATAGCAGTGAATTGTCCAGTCGGGAAATCCAATTCCATTTCCTCATGACAACGAACATTAGTCATTGTGATTTTATCGAAATATATATCTTGCATTATCCTCCTAGACTATATCATGTTCTTGTAATACACCAATATACTCATCATGTTGATCATCAGGAACATCCTTGATCCCCATATAAGTACGCATTTTCACTTCGGTTGTCTGAGTTACATCTACGCCTCTATCAGTAACATCAACTTCTTTCTGATTTTCAATAATGAATAGATCAGATGCTGCTTCCATCTCTCCTTCGAATAACTTCTTGACTCGAACCGAGTGCCCATCATTTTTGGCTTTCTCAGCTTCTGCCAGTACAGTTACAGCCTCTTCCTTATCATTAATAATGAATTCTCGATATTCAGGAAATCCAACTATATCAACAGGAGTAACTTCAAAAGTTTCATCATCATAAACGAGAAACCTTTTCTGTTCATTCTTATCGTTCCATGTTAAGTGAGCTATATTACCAGAATACCATAAATGGGTTGAACCATCTACAATATCTTGTGGTTTATGATAATGACCCAATAGAACCAGTTTGAATTTTCTCAAATCCTTCATAGTTACATTGGTTGATATAGATAGACCCGACTGCATCATTGCCTCACTTATACCAAAATGGCTAATGAGTATATCAGTCGGTTCCATTTCCTTCAAGACATCAAACATATTATGACAAAATGCCAAGTAGGTTCGATTGCCTTGTTTCAGAACACCATTGACTACAGTCACATTCGGGTAACCCTCAAAGACAGAAATAGCACTAACCTGAGTTTCCCCAGTACTACTTAAATCATGGTTACCTGATATAAGAATAAACTCTATATCTGAATATTCAACTAGAAAGTCTTTGAAAGCTGTTTGGGCTACTGTATAGATCAAGTCTTTATCATTGATCAAGTCTCCCCATATTTCAAAATTCTTTATATTATTTGTGCGACAATAGTCTCCGATTTGCCTCAGAGATGCCATTATCACACTCAGACGTTTGGTTAATCCATCATCACTCAAGGTATCTGATTGATACCCAGAAAGATGTATATCCCCAATTCCTACTCGTAGCATAATTCCTCCATTTCCATTATAGCATTCATATACGCTTGCTGATATATTTCAGGAAGATCATGATCTTCTACTATTTCCTCTTCATCATCATATATGTATGTTCCATCAAACGTAAATCCCCCCCCAAGATCATACAGCATCTCTTCTGGTGTATCAGGGTCCCCATCATCTACCCCAGTACTAGAACTGCCCCCATTCTCTTGTTCCCAGAATGGAATCTGATTATGAGTTTGTCTTTTAGCCAAAGGTGATTGTTGCTGTCTCGCCTTCGGTCTAGGAGCCACATGGATATTTTCAATGATGTTACCAATATCCTTACTGATTGGGTAAACCACCCTAACCAATAATGGTACTTGTAACCTTAAACCATCACCAAGTTTTAGATTAATAATACCATGAGTGATATGGTTATCTACATATAGTAATGAGAAATCATAATTTTCATTAATAGATTTATCATCTACGCCACTGAAGTTTTTACAACCTCCAGGATGTCTATGAATGACACCGTTATAATCATCAGGAGGATCTTCTTGAAAGTCAATTGTTGCACCAGTTACCTGTTGCTTCAACACAAGAAAATCCTCAGTCAATATCAATCTACCATCTTCGATTGTCCCTTTGAGAAATGCCCCAAACTCAAGTCTAGACGGGGCAATTTTAGCCTCAATACTCCTCATCATCAATACAATATGTTGAGGCACATAACCAAGAATTGGTGGCTTGATTACTTTTAATTCCTCAAGTGACCACATCTTATCGCCACCCTTTTGATGGGAACCAGGCAATTCCAATGATGTACCAGTTCGTACAGTCAGATCCAATGTATCATCATCTGAACCACTAGAAGCTTTACTACCTGGTTTTTCTTGAGTATCTGCAGAGAGATCCACTTCATCAGAATCTCCTCCCAGATTTAATGCTGTTGCTGCCATTATTCACTCCCTTTTGAAATTAAGTCAAATATGTTCAACATACTAAACGTAATAATACCCTTCAATTTACCACCTTCATTAACTGGATAAGATATATCTTCATTTGATGGATTATACCTATCTACTAACAAATCACTCACTACAAGATTTGCTGCAAATTGGGCTGGACATATAAACGAAGGTGTTACCTCATATCCATTCCCCTCCCCCATCACAACAGTACTTTTAGGGTCACCATCAATAGTAATATCTAATCCATCATATCCAATTTTGTAATAATATTGTACAGGGACATCATACATATCTGTAAATATTTCATCCCTACAATCAATTATCGCACACATACCTCTAGAGTTCTCTGTGATAATTTTCCGAACCATTCTATTTATTTTTTTACTTGTCTTTTCCATAAATATGGTAACATCTATTGCCCGTCTTTCAAGAATTAGATATTTCATAGCATCAACCTTTGGTGCTCCAATATCCGCTAACCTAAAAGGCGTTCTATTTAAATTGGAACTTTCGACCACATCTGGGTCTATCAGGATCAAGTTTTTAACTATACCTGACAAACCCAGATTCAAAGCGACCCACGAACCAATTCCGCCAACTCCAATCACCACAACAATATCAAAGGCATCCAACTCAAGGTCCCTTTGACGATTTCTAATATCAGACATTATTGACATGATCTCTCCTAACTAATAATATTATTGTCACCTAACGATAACATACCTTCAGGTACATGTATGACTTCAGGCAGTTCACCCGGTAACGGTTGAATTATTACTCTAGGGCGAGTTGTGCCATCATCCAAAACGACTTCGGCATTCGTACTATATGACCATGCAGCAGCTGCTTCTGTTGTAATAGGATCATTTACATTCACATTAGAAGTATCATTACCATTATCATTACCATTACCATCATAGTAATATGTATCAGCCTCGGTAGGAACGTCATCCCTATATATAATATGCCGATCTTCAACTTCTTCAATATCTACCGATTCATCTTCAGCTATAGCAATACCAATTTCAGTACCTTCATCATCCAGTACTATTTCTGCATCTATTCCGTCTGGTATAGACGTCCCACCCTCAGAGAGATCAATCTCCTCGCATGAATCTAGATCCAATTCTCTAATTGATTGTACATGTTCAGTTTCGAAGTCATCTCTATGATTTTCGTCTAGAACATAAAGTTCTTCTGAAACTTCCATTAGAGGATCTCTATCCTGACGATGATGAGGGGAATCATAATTAATAACATCCAATAATCTTTCAGCGTTTATCAAAGTCTCACTTAATAGAGTATCTTTATCTTTAAAATCAATAATAAGATCCCCAGTACAAACTTTTCCGCTACTAACATTGGGATGCTCTGGACAACCACTTGCATCTTTACAATACATATTACCATGTTGATTTACAAATAATTTAGTTATATGCCATTTTCTTTTATCCTCAGGAATTCTATAATGCTTACTTTGATATACGAATGTATCTGGAATAACACTTACATCCTTCGTCCACCATATAGATGTGACATCATCTCGTCGCAGGTTAGCTGCAAAATCTGGATTTTTAATTGGATGCCATCCTACCATCTCAATTTTTAACCCAAATTGCATTCCTTCCATAAATGAATTTTGTACCAGATTTTGTTCTCGTTCTCTTCTCTCTGTCAATATGTTTTCGATAATGGTTGAATAAGAATATCTACCGTCAATACCAAATGCCGTATTTTTCGTGAATGTAGTCATGAATTTGGTAACTAATTTCTTAATATTCTTTCGAAAATATTCAACTTCCTCAAGATGCATCCTTGATGTGGGGAAGAAATACCTATCAGTTGCAGCTAGTGAATATATCTTATTCGTGATAATCGGATGTAATTTATCTTCACAGTCCCTGATATTTACTTTAGTAAATACCTCATTCAATTTATCGAATGCTGTAAGAATAGCCTTCAGCGCTTCCTTCGCAGTCTCCCTAGAATTATAACGAAGAATATTCTTTATTGTCTGAAGACGAATAATTAAAAAACCATCCGTAATCGCAGCACCAAGAAATATATTTCTCTTTCCTACATAATAAAATTCAGTTACTCTCTTACTGATAGTATTTTGATGTAGCTGTAATTGTTCTTTTATTTGATTAAAATTAATCAATGCACCTCTAGTTCGAATATCTTTCATCACTCGAACACCCATTGAATGCATAGCTCCACTTTCATGTAACAGAGAATATGGAGTATATAATCGAAAACTGGTCAGATCCTTCTTCTCAGTATGTGTTCTGTGACTATACCGATCATAAGAATCTTCTTGTCGTCTAGTCGCCTCTGGACTGATAGTATTCACCAAACTCTTATGATCCATCTTTTCAAAATGTATTGATGACCATTCCGTGCCGTCTGACCTACCCGTTATAGACTCCGATCCAGGAGTCAATTCAAGATTGCTTGGTATATTTATTTTTGCTCGGTATACATTTTTATATCGCCCATCAATAGTTCTCTCACCAATGGAAATACTATTCATATAATGGTCTAAATGAGGATTCTCCTCAAAAACTTCTTTACAAAGTCTAATAACTGGATTTATATCTTCCCTACCTATGCTCACAGAAACCTCCAAAGGTTGTCCGACACTAAAACCTAAACAAGAATTAGTGCCGGACTAACTCTTGTTAACTATGCTGCAGCCTTGTTATGCTTCTTGATAGTCAAGAACATAAGATGACTATCACTTATCTGAACATCACCTGATGTGCCAATTTTCTTATTTTGAACGATATCATCTACCGTGAAATGACGCATACCTTTCTTCAAAGCATACTCCCGAACACATGAAAGAACATCCGTTGGGGTCTTAACAACAAACTTTGGTTCATCATTAATTACCAACAAACTATCCTCATCATTAATCTTTACTCGTTTTCCACTCGGAAGAGTAATCTGTACTTTATCCTTACCCTTTTCCTTAAGAGCCTTTACCATGAATCCCGAGATCTGACGCTCTGACGCTTCAGGGATAGATGGGGGAGTCGCAGACAATGGTGAAGTAACAACAGAACTCTTAGTATCACCACTTGGTGCCTTGACAGGAGTAGCAGTCTTAGCCTTAACTACGCCTTTACCTTTCTTGGAATAAGTGGGATATCGGGTTCCGCTATTTTCAATAATCAGTCCTTCTTGTACAAGACTCGCCACAATATTTTTGATTTCCTTGTTCGCTTTGGCTTTCCCTAGCTTCTTAGCAATTGCCGTGAGAGACAATTCTTCAGTAACAGTGATTACCTTCAGTACTTGGTTGTTAGTCATTATGACTATCTCCTTTTTTGATACTTACGTATCGGTTGTGTTTTGATTGTACACATTAATTTATACAATCAGTGGTTGTTATAACTTCATTAATTAATATATATTGATGGGGTTACCCATTCATAATTTCCTTTGGCGGAAGGTATCAATCTCATTAGAATAAATTTAAAAGGATACTATATGATAGCATTATTCAATGAGCAGGAATTTCATAATACAAAGAGTAGAGAATTTCTTCCACTCCAATGTAAAGAATGTAATAAAATATTTTATAGATCTAAACATTCAATATGTCACTATAAACATCCAAACAGATTAGAACAAGGTGATTTTTGTTGTCAAACATGTAATCAAAGATTTCAAAATCCTATTATACATATCCCTTGCGGGGAATGTGGCACACCCGTCCAAACAACACAATCAAGATTAACAAACTCTAAATCTGGAAAAGTTTTTTGTAATAGTTCTTGTGCTGGTAAATATTCCAATCATCATCGAAAACATGGATATAGAGTTTCACAATGTGAAAAATGGTTAAGTGAACAATTAATTAAAAAATATCCAAATCTAAATATCCTATTAAATACCAAACCCATAGGATATGAACTAGATATATTTATACCAGATATAAATATGGCATTTGAAATTAATGGAATCTTTCATTATCAACCAATATATGGAGAAAAATGTCTCAGTGATCAGAAAAGAATTGATTCCTATAAAAAAGAATTATGTATTGATCACAATATAGATTTGATTAATATTGATATTAGTGATCAACAATGTTTCACACCAGAATCATCTAATATATACTTAAGTAAGATATGTGAATATATCGATGAAAAAACATTGGCGGAAGGTACAGGATTCGAACCTGCGGTGGTGTGACCCACAACTGGTTAGCAACCAATCGCCTTAATCCATCTCAGCCAACCTTCCGTAACATTTTTATTTATTCTCCATTCTATCAGCATCTAAGATATTCCCACCATTTTCCGCCGTATTGTATACAGCTTAACACTGTCCATCTACACCCTAATGTATAACCAGTTTGGTAAAAATGGAAGTGCCCACAATACCACAAATCTGGTTCAGCAGTTTGTCGGACATATTCTAATCCGGTCCTTGCCCAATCCTTCATTTTTCTATGCCATTCCATTCCTCGGAGATAGAAAAAATCTTTTGGACAAGTATGTGATATTACTATATCAGCCTTTGTCTCAGCTTCCATTACTTTGAAAACATCACTATAAGTCAAATCTTCCTCTGGAAACCAATCTACTCCCTGACATCTGCTTTCTTTATCAATTGACATTGCTCCACCCATAAAAAGAACTACTCTACCATCTGGTAATGTTAAAGTAGATCCTCTCTTCATATAGAAACAATTTGGATAAACTTCATTATCTTTTAATAAAAGTAGAGATTCATGATCTTCATGATTCCCATCACAGAAATATAACTTCGACCCATCAGGGACTCTGGGAATTCTCTTTTTCTTTTTCCATTTTCTTCTATTGGTATTCTCCTTCCATCGGGGCCAGTAGCCAAAGTCTCCCACTTGCAGAATAATTTTTGGGTGGTATTTGTTTAAAAAGGAATTTAATATGGACCAATCACCATGAACATCACCAATAACTATTATATTTTCATCAGTCTTCATTTTCTAAATATTCCATTTCGATGGGTCTCTGGGTTATAGTACATAAAGGTTCAGTACCAAAACTTAAAGGCTCATCATATTGTACCCCCATCATTTGTTTCCAATTTCTGGTTGGCGGATTACCAGCAATATCCCAAACTAATCTATGTCTAAACACCTGTTGAATATCCCATGCGATTTGAGCTCTAGGATCTGTTTCTGATCCACCCATCCCATGACTAGCATTTAGATGCATATTTGGAAATATTGCACGTTTCACTTCATTCAGAGTTTTCGCAATCTCTTGAGTATCAAGATCTTCTTTAATCATCTTAGACATGAATATATCTTTGGTATATTCTACTTGACCCATCAACAGTCTGCTAAATAACTCAAGAGCCTCATTGATAACTCTTATTTGTTTTTCATTTAGAGTAGCTTGGTACTTCATAACACTAACCTATAAATCCTTCATAAGTTCTTCAGCAACATCTTCACCAATGTAAGCTTTGTCATCTGTTACATCCACTTCTTTCATTATATCAATATTGTCAGTAGCAAAAAGAATATGAGCCAATTCATCATATGCTTTTATATCAATCCCTTGTTCATTATCTAATATCAGAAGCGCAAACTTTCTAACTATGTTTCTCTCTACCGGATATTTTTCTGATATATCTCTCATAATTGTTTTACCCACCTATCTTCTTTCCATTGATATAATTTATCATCTGTCTCATCTGGGTTAAATCTAATTATATAATAATCATCATCCCCAGGTATCTCCAACATTTCCTTTAACGTTGGTACTACTCCGTATGACATACCAAAACCACCAAAAACATCAAGTTTACCAATACCAAAACCTAATTCTCTTAATGGTTCTTTAGTTTTCCTCATACATGTTGGGGTATAATCTTCAGGAAGTTCATTATCATTCAACATGCATTATCTCCTTGAAGTATTTTGGTTCTATATCATCACATAGCCATACATCATTTTCAGATTTATAGAATTTCAATCCATCTGATTGCATTTGTTTTGCATCAACCACTACAACTACAGGGTGCCCGTGTCGTTTACCGATGACAGTTGCTAATTCAACATTATCAGAAATATGAACATTATGTCTCTTCATTTTTTCAATACCAGACATAATGATGGAACTAATGAATCTCGATGCAGTTCCGTGATACATTATATCGGGAGCTACTGTGACTTCCAATTCTAATTCAACATCAACTGAATGACCTTGATTAGCTCTTATTTTGGTTTTTGAATCATTAAAGGAATACCGATTCTTATTATTAGTAGAAACAATCTCCTCTAGTGTTACTCGCTCGATTCCCCAGTTCTTTATCAGTTCCTCAACATCTACCCAAGCGTTTTGATCCATCTCTAGATTCAACCGTTTTGGGTCATGTCGCAAAATTAAACTGAGAAACCTACTCATTCTGGGTAAAGTATCTTTCATATAATTTCCTTAAAATGGCGGAAGATGATAGCATCGAACTATTAACCCGTAAGGTTACCACGGTTTTCAAGACCGTTTGAGGAGCCAACCTCGGCAACTTCCTATATCAACCAATTATTCTTCTATATAATCAAATACTGACTCAGGTATAAATTTTGCAAGTGTATTAACGTCGGCACCCAATCCGATAAGTTCTCTAACGACGCTAGAGCTTACAAAACCATATTCTTCCTTCGGAGTCAGAAATATAGTATCTACTTTATCATTTATTCTTCTATTTGTGAATACCATACCTAGTTCACTATCAAGGTCCGAACCAGTTCTCAAACCTCGGATTAGAGTTACGGCATCCATCTTCTCAGCATAATCAACAAGAAAGTCATCAAAGACTGTAACTTCTACATGGTGTTTTCTTGTTTCTTCTTCTGATCTCAATGCTGTATTTATCATATCAACACGTTCAACATCTGAGAACATATGTTTCTTATTAGGATTCTTACCCACGGCTACTATAACGCGGTCAAACAACCGCACAGCGCGTTTGATTAGGTCTAGATGACCTAGGGTAACTGGATCGAAGGAACCAGCATAGACGGCAGTTTTGGCAGTCATTATGTATTCCTCTCCATCCGATAAACCAAGTAGTCATTAATTCTGCGATATCTAGCATTGACAACCATATAAAATTTATGCCAAGCTATAGTTTTTTCTAAAGTCATTTTCTAATCCCCATTCTTATTGGTCCTGATGTTATAATTGCAATCAGAAGAAACATTACACCTTTCCATTCTATTGCATAGAACTCATACGGAATCAAACCATGCTTGAATAATCTAACTATTAAAAAATGTATAATTGATACAATCCCTATAGCCATCATTGTTTGAAATTTAATATTTCGCAATCTTTTATAGTCAGGCATGATAGTCATTAATATACTCCCAGCTTACTAAATAATATCCACATCAGGAAAAGATGCGTTGTGTTGTCTATTGCAACATATACAATAGGAACAAATAGTGCTCTCAATTCCAAAACTTTAAACCATGGATCAATGTCCCACGCTGTTGTCCCTGGCATTTTTTTTACAGTATCCATAAAGTTGGTCTGTTTCATCATCTTCATCCACTTCCATCCAAAACCAAAACGATCTATTGGATAATGAGTAAGAAATGCTATCAACCATGCGAATAT
>Ga0307929_1000614_pt1 | contig 33370 bp, 31 predicted proteins | sample AceLakmetage1330_FD_203160 | JGI IMG/M metagenome (GOLD analysis project Ga0307929, IMG submission 203160) | Saline water microbial communities from Ace Lake, Antarctica - #1330 | ecosystem: Environmental > Aquatic > Non-marine Saline and Alkaline > Saline | place: Antarctica: Ace Lake...
CTGCAGACCCTGGTACCGCCGGTGATTATGATCACCTTGTATTTTATCATTTTCGGGGGCTTTATCGGTTCTCAACTAAAAACCATTGAAGGCTATTCTTACATGGCCTTTATTGCGCCCGGGTTGATCATGATGGCCATCATCACCAACTCATACACCAATACGGTGTCAAGTTTTTTCAGTGCCAAGTTTCAGGGGAACATTGAAGAGGTGTTAGTAAGCCCCACCCCCAACTGGGTGATTATTCTGGGCTATGTTGCAGGAGGTATGACAAGGGGCCTTTGCGTGGGGGTGCTGGTATCCATGGTGAGTTTGTTTTTTGTTCGACTGCCCGTTTCCCATGGGGGCCATGTCATTCTTTTTGCCGTTTTGACAAGCTTTGTTTTTTCCCTGGCGGGAATGATAAACGGGATTCTTGCAAAAAAATTTGATGACGTTTCCATCGTCCCCACCTTTGTGATCACCCCAATGACCTACCTTGGGGGGGTGTTCTACTCCATTGCGCTGTTACCCCCATTGTGGCAGACGCTGTCCAAGGCCAACCCCATCATCTACATGGTGGGGGGATTTCGGTATGGGTTTCTTGGCATTTCAGACATCAATCCCTGGACGGGATTGGGAATGCTTGTCCTGTTTTCCATCCTGCTTTTTTCCACGAATCTTTATCTGCTCAAAAAAGGGGTCGGCGTTCGGACCTGACGATCTCCAAAATATAAAATTGCCGACTATACCTCATCGTTATGGCACTTCAGGCAGCCTGTAAACTTGGGGTGGGGAGTCGGCGGCCCTTGTGGATCGTCGTCAGGATGGTGGCACCCAAGGCATTCACTGTCCTGGGTGACGGCATCATGTATTTCAGGGTATTGCTGGATGGATTTGCCATGTAACCCCATATAAGCCTTATGGCCGTAACATCCGCAGATGGATAAGATCAACAATAAGAAAAAAGCATTTTTAACCTTTTTTGTTATTTTTCGCATGGATTATTTTCCCGTCTAAAAGGGTTATGGTTTTGTCTGAAAGATCCATCAGACTATGGTCATGGGTGGAAAGGATGATGGCGCATCCCTCTTCCCTGGACATGTTGAACATAAATTTTACCAGCAGCGCTCCTGTTTCGGTGTCAAGATTTGCCGTGGGCTCATCTGCAAGGAGCATTTTGGGGTGGTGGGCAATGGCCCTTGCAAAGGCAACTCTTTGGGTTTCACCTCCGGAGAGTTCATGGGGCATGGCAGAGATAACTTCAGGCAGACCGATTTTTTCAAGTAACTCTGCCACCCGTTTCTTTTTTTCCAAGTGATTCAGCTCCAGGGGAAAGGCTATGTTCTCAAAAACAGTAAGGTAGGAGAGAAGATTGGCAGATTGAAAGACAAACCCCATCCTCCTTCGTTGAAAAGAAGACAGTTTCCGCCTGGACAGGGTATGAAGATCAACCCCCAGACAGTTGACATTTCCGGTGTCTGGCTGTTCAAGACCGCCAATGCAGTTGAGCAATGTGGTTTTACCTGAGCCGGATTTTCCCACAACGGCCAGGGTGCCCCCCCCGGGGGATGGACATGGAGACATCGCACAGAACCTGCTTTAGCCCTCTCCCCGATTTATAGTTTTTTGATATGCTCTTTGTTTGTATCATCCCTTTTATATACTCCTTAAAATATCCGCTGGATTTTTTTTGATGACAAAGATTGTGGGCCATAGTGCTGCTGGTATGCTGAACAACAGCGCTGAAGCAGGCGGCATCCATATTGAAAATGCCGTTAACTGGGGAAATATCATCCCTGACACAACAAAATATTGATTGTGTGAGGTATAGGCGCTCAAGTTAATGCCGATGTCTTGGAAAAGTGATACCGCTGCCACACCCACCATAACGCCCATGGATGATGCCACAAGATTGATGAGGATGACCTCTGAAAAGATAAGAAAAGTTGTTTCCACAGGGGTGATGCCCATGACCTTCATGATGCCATATTCCCTTATATCCCGTAAAATGAAAATTGAAAAAGCACAGGCAATGCCCGAAGAGACCACCATGAATACAATGATGATGACAATGCCCATGGACAGATAATTCAGGGAAATGAGCTGTTCAAGATCCGGCATGAGATCCGTCCATGTTTTAAAGGCCATGGTCTCTGTTTTCTTTTTGCGGTACTGGCTGGCAATGCGCTCTTTGTGCACCCCGTTCTCCAGAAATATGGCCGCCTGCCTCTCTGGGTGATCATGGTGATGGATAGATCGATCATAAAATCATGTTTTTGTGCAAAAAACGTCAGGGTTCCATTTACATACGGGGCAGGCTCGTGTGCTCATGCTGTGTTCGCCGGCTGGAAGCCAGCGCTCCTATGGTTGTATGGGCGTATTATTCGTCTAACGGTTTGCGGTGGGTGATTTCGTAGAATTCGTAGACGATGACGCCGGAGTCGGTCACTTGCATGTCAACGTAGCCTTTGGTCGTCATCTCTTTCATCACGTCTTCGGCCTCATCCGTGCTCATTGAGGTGTCCGCCACGATTTCCGGAATGGAAAGACGTCCGTTCCCGGCTTGAGCCAGCCGAATTATGTCTTTTTCACGCTGAACGTAGATATCGCGTTCTTTTGCTTGCAACGCCAGGCGTTTGGTTTTCATGTGGCTTCGAATCATCAAACCGCCACCGGCAATAGGGCCTGCTCCGAAGAAAATCGCGCCAACAATATCGCCAATGCTCATGGCAGCTTCTGAGAGGTTTACAGAAATCCCAAGTAACATAAACGCGCCAAATGCGACGAGTATTCCACCAAAAAATGTTTTTATCATGTCAGCCTGCTCCTTTGAAATGTGGTCATTATGGTATTTTTGTGAGTATTATGGTGGCTTCTGAAGGGGGAATTGTCAAGAAAAAAGCGGAAAGTTCCGCCAACAGCCGTTTTCGTGTTTTGTCCGGACACTTTTGGGTTGACATTCCCGCTTGTGTTTCAATATACTTCCCAAACGAATTTGATGGCTTTCAGCATGTGTGGTTGTGGAGAAAATTTTCTATGAAACCGATGAGTACAATTCTCATTGTTGATGATGAACCCGGCGCCAGGGACACCTTGGAAGCGTTGCTCCATCCGGAAGGCTATAACCTGAATTTTGCCTGCAATGGCCGCGAGGCATTGAAACAGGCCGAGGCGTTAACCCCCAGCCTGATTCTGCTGGATGTGATGATGCCGGAGATGGACGGGTTTGAAGTCTGCCGTCAGTTGCGTTCCCGCCCGCTGATTGCGGAGGTGCCCATTATTCTGATTACGGCGCTTGATGACCGTGATTCCCGGCTTCAGGGAATTGAAGCCGGAGCCGATGATTTTCTGTCGAAATCCTTCGATTTTAACGAATTGCGCGCCCGTGTGCGGTCTATTGTGCGATTGGATCGCTATCTCTTCTTCGTCGGTGTTATCGGCTCTATGTATTGTCCCAAGAGCGGTACGTTCTTTCTGGTTTTTTCCATGGTGGATCAATGAAACCACATAATTATGCCGGTTCATGCCAAGATCCATTGCCACATCAACCATATCATCCAGTATCTGGCAGCCCATGCCAATGTTAAACAGGGCGTTTTTTACACTGGCGGTATCTTTTAAATGGGGGGTGTCAATGACATCGGATAGTGCCCATGGGGATTGGAACAAAATGCCTGTTCTGGAAGGTCTGTGTCCAGGGTTTTCTTGTATTCATTATCAAGGATATTGTCACATCCTGTGACCATGCCTCGCAAACATTGATTTGCCGCTGCATATAAAATGGGTGGGAACGGACTGCAGGCTCATTTTAAAAATCCTTTGTTTGATTGTCAGCTTTCTGGAAGCAGGATCTTTACACAAAGGGACTCTTTTTTTTCCTGGAACAGGCAAAGCCCTTTAAATAGATCTGATACGGTGACAACAGGGTTATTCAGATTCCCAAGCAGGATGGGTCCAGGGACACTGCCCGGCAACATTAATACCGGCCCGGCCGGGTCCAGTGAATGTATCCAGATGGACTTTAACTCTTTTTCAATAATATGGGGAAAAACAATTCCTGGAGGAAGAAAAAAACAATCTTCTTTCCCGGGGGAATTTTTCGCCTGTTGGTTTTTCAGGCCCCATGTATCGTAGTGCCGTTCCTGTCCATATTTGTTCCAACCCAAAAGAAGGGATTTGGTGGTGGCATTGGATAAGCCCATCTGGAATAGAAAAACCAGCGGATCTTCATTGTTTTTACCCCAGAGATGATGATGGGCTCGGGTCACAAAGGCCATGGCCTTTCTTTTCCATAAAAGTGGGTCTTTTAGATTATTATCATTCATCCCAATATTAATATTACAAAGACAGCAAAAAGACAATGGTCCCCTCAATAATCAAGTTATGTCGCCGCTTTTGCCATCCTTCATTTGAGTCCAAAAGTACTTTACAGTCTTTTCGGAAAAGTCCCCCTACAAATGGGGAATGGTTAAAAAAAATGTAAAGTACTCTTGAAGGATGACTTGTTTTTTTAGGTCTTCCTGGAATTGAGAAATTTGATTGTTATTTATCCCTCCATATTGTATTCTTTATAGATATGAAAACTATTGAACATATTAAATATTGGATTGATAGTTCTGAGGATGATTTTCAGGCAATGAACCATTTGTTTGAAAAAGGCGATTACACTTGGTCTTTATTTATTGGGCATCTGGTGTTGGAAAAATTGCTGAAAGCCTGGTATGTCAAGGCAAATGAAAAAAATCCTGTTTTTATTCATGATCTTGTTCGTCTTGCTGAAAAAGGGAATTTAAAACTTACTGACGACCAGAAAGATATTCTGGATACCATATCTACTTTTAATATACGTGGAAGATATGATGACTACAAAAGAGAATTCCATAGAAAATGTACAACTGGTTTTACAAAAAAATGGATTCTTAATATTAAGGAATTTAGAGAATGGATAAAGAGAAAGCTTCTCAAATAGCGCGGAAATATATTGATTTTATAAGAAAAAGAGACCCGAATATCCAGAAGGCTTATATTTTTGGTTCCTATGTTAGAGGTACCATAAGAGAAGAGAGTGATATTGATTTAGCAATTATTTTTAAAAATTTTGATAATTCTTTTGACATGCAGGTTCAATTAATGAAGCTTAGAAGGCAATTTGATACCAGAATTGAACCGCATCCATTCAGAGAGGCGGATTTCCAACCTTCAAACCCTTTTGCTAATGAAATATTAAATACAGGTTTAGAAATCATTTAACTGCCTTGAATTGCTTCTCATCACTCTTTTTTGATAAGAAAGAACCATAGTCAGCAGCGCATGTATCGTAGCCATGCAGGGATTTGTTGCCGATAATATGATATCTGCCCCCCCATTCCGTATCAGTCTTAAAACCTTATCTTTCAGTATCACCAGATCACCCGGTTGGAAAGGGTATCTTTGCTTTCTGATTGACCTGTGTTCTTTTTTGAGTTTAAGCTTTCTATATTGCCTCAAGTTCTCCGGTAAATTTTCTCGGCTGCGAGTTGTTTTTTGTGAGCTTAACGTCTTTCCTGATTTTTTCTTTCCGTCCCTACTGTCATGTCGGTTGAATCGTGAAAGGAGATCTTTGAATTACCTTTGCTCGTTCATTTTTTAAAGCCTTCCCGGAGGCGGAGACAGATTTGAAAATCTGTCCCCTAAGCGCACTAATCATGATCCCTCAACCGACCAGGGGGCAAAAATTAAAATGAAATTCCAAAAGAGTTAAAAACGGTTTATGGAAAAAAAAAGTACGCCCCCACCTGGTAAAACAAAAATCATCAATGCCATGAGAACGCTTCTTGAAGATCGTAACTTCTCCACCATCACCATCTCTGACATTGCCGTGACCGCAGGGGTTACAGAGGGATTGATCTACAAGTATTTCAAGGATAAACGTCAATTGCTCCACCATGTTCTTAAGGAACATTATGAATATTTCCTGTGCCAGATTAATCGGGATCTTAACGGCGTGTCCGGCGCATTGAATAAACTTGGCAAGGTGATCTGGTCCAGTATTGACCGGTATGCAAACCACCGGGTGTTTGCCAGGATTATATTGCTTGAGGTGAGAAACTCCGATGAATATTTTCAAAGTGAGGCCTATGACCTGGTGCGACAATTCAACAAAATCCTCCTGGATATCATTAAGGAGGGAATGGAGTCCGGTGAAATAAGACGGGACGTCTCTCCCTCTCTGATTCGTCATACCATCTTTGGCACCATTGAACATGCCTGCCTCAATCGGGTTATTTTTAATGAAACCGTTCCCACAGATGAAATAGCCGAACAGATAACTCATCTGATTTTAAATGGTATAAAATCCTGAGTCCGTTGTACCGGGAAGGAACCAAGGTTGTTGAAATCAAACCCGTTCTTCTCCCTGAAAATAATTTTTAAACAGATTCTATCATGCATGGGCGGCGGTTCACACCTGCAACCAAGTTGACAAATTTTTAAAGAATAGATAACTTCCCTGGAACGAGTTCTATTGTCAGTACCAGCACCATGGCACAAATTGCATGCCCCAGGAGACATCATGTCCAATCCAAATTCTTTAACCGCAAGCCTGGAAGATTATCTTGAAACCATTTATCAGATTATTCATAAAAAACAGGCCGTCCGTGTTAAGGATATTGCCACACGATTAGGGGTTCAGAATCCTTCGGTCACCGCTGCTTTGAAAAATCTTTCCAAAAAAGGTCATGTCAATTATAGCCCCTACGATGTCATTACCTTGACCGACAAGGGGGAGACGGCGGCCCTGGATATCATCCGTCGACACGAGGTCATGAAAACCTTTCTGGTTGATATTCTCTGCCTGGAAAATAATGAAAAGGCTGACAAAGCAGCCTGTCAGATGGAACATTCCGTTCCTCCGGAAGTCTTGGAACGGATTATCCGCTTTGTTGAATTTGCTCAGATTTGTCCCCGGAGCGGAAAAGAATGGATCTCGGGATTTAAACGCTTCTGTAATAGTAATTTTGATGGAAATATGTGCCAGGGTGAAAAGGAACAATGCGTCGGCACTTTCATTCATACCCCGGGCCAGTGCAGCATGCTCTCCAAGGACACGCTTGCCCTGACAAAAATCAAAGAAACGGATAAGGCAAGACTGGTTGAAGTGGAGGGGGATACCCAGATCAGCAGGCAACTCGAAACCATGGGGGTCACCCCTGGCAGCCTTTTCTTAGTTGAAAATATTGATCCCAGGACCGGAGATATGGACGTGGCAGTCCGGGGATATCATCTGAGTATTCGAAAACATGAAGCAGACACCATTTTTGTAACCCCCTTCTGAGCAATGCCCTGGCCTGCTTTCAGGTTCAAGACCCTGAAATCCCTTCCGATTGAAAATTTATATGATCCCACAACTGGACGAGATTGGAACCAATACTCCTGATTTTTGAAGTGGTCTCTAATTCATGTTAGACAAGCCTAACATTTTTCGTTGACATTGAATTTCTTTCCTGTATGATTTGCTTATTCAATGTAAAGATCTTACATTGTGGTATGTGAATAATAGGCAGGGCCACATAACGCATGGGCGTAGACGAATAAAAAATAAAAAGAAGCTATTTTAAGGCAATGAATGCCTATAATTTCAAGCCTGTGGCCCAGGCAGTCAACTATTTGTTTTTGCATACAAAAAAACGGGCACCTGTGTGCCATGGGAGGACAATATGGCGTTTATTGATATGGGATTGACCGCAGCAATTGTTGTTGCTGCGTTTATTTATATGATTCGGCACTTCATGACTGGAAACAGCGGATGCTCATCCTGCAAAAACTGTAGCAAGGCGGGCAGTTGTGACACCGAAGTGCTGCCGACGGTCCCGGGCCGGACCCATCCTCCGTCGGGGGCGGCATAGTACCATTTTCATTGTTTGTTGTGTTAGCGGTTTACTGTCATATGTTTTTGCAAATGATATATTTTATAGATAGAAGTGGGGAAATATAATGTCAGCTATAATCAATTTAAGGGAAATGCACCGGAACCAGACCGGAATGATCCGCTCGGTGCGGGCAACCGGTGAGTTGGGACGCAGGATCAGGGACATGGGCCTGGTCCCCAACACAGAAGTACGGGTTGTGGGCCGGGCACCTTTAAAAGATCCGGTGGCCCTTCGCATTATGGATTTCACCATCACCCTTAGAAATAACGAGGCCGATCACATCTCTGTGGAGATCCAGGAGGACTGACAATGGCACAGCACATTATTGCGGCACTCGCAGGAAACCCCAATTGTGGAAAAACCACCATGTTCAATGCCCTCACCGGAGCCAGGCAGCATGTGGGAAATTATCCCGGGGTCACCGTGGAGAAACGATCCGGAACCGTGAAATCCGGAGAGACGCTCATGGATGTGGTGGATCTTCCCGGCACCTATTCCCTGACCGCCTACTCCCCGGAGGAGCTGGTGGCCCGGGATTTTATTGTGGATGAACGCCCCCAGGTGGTCATTAATATCCTTGATGCCTCAAGCCTTGAAAGAAATCTCTATCTTTCCATCCAGTTCATGGAGCTGGGAGCCCCCATGGTGCTTGCCCTGAACATGATGGATGCCGTGAAAAAGCAGGGAAAAACCATTGATGTGGAGATGCTCTCCTCCCTGTTAGGTCTTCCGGTGGTGGAAACCGTGGCCCGCACCGGTGCAGGCAAACATGAGCTTATTCAGCGCACCATTGCCTTTATCCGGGAGAGAAAAGAGCAGTGGAAGCCTTTACATATTTCCTATGGATCACTGTTGGACCCGGTTCTCCGGGAGATGGAAGACCTGATTACGGAAAATAAGTTTCTGACGGATCGCTTTCCGGCACGTTGGGTTGGATTAAAGTATCTTGAAGAGGACGAGCAGGTCATGGCCCTGGGTGAAGCATCTGTTCATGCCTGCCATCGTCAACTGCTGAACATGGTGGAAAAAACCAGCACCCGGTGCATAAAAAACATGGACATGGCTCCGGATGCCATTATTGCCGATTATCGGTATGGTCACATTGCCGCCATGATGAAGCAGGGGGTCGTAAAGCGGGATACCACAAGAGAGCGCATTAATCTGTCTGATAACATTGACCGGGTGGTGACCAGCCGCTTTCTGGGGCCCATTATCATGCTGGCCACCCTTTATGGTATTTTCCAGGTAACCTTTCCCATTGGTGAGATTCCCATGGGCTGGGTGGAGGCCTTTTTTGAGTGGCTGGCCATGGTGGCTGTGGCAATGATACCTGCGGGTTTGGTGCAGTCCCTGGTGGTGGATGGCATCATCGGCGGTGTGGGTGGCGTCATGGGGTTTGTCCCCTTGATCATGGTGATGTTCATGGCCATCACCATCCTTGAAGATGTGGGATATATGGCCCGCATGGCCTATATGATGGACCGAGTGTTTCGGATATTCGGGCTCCATGGGGCATCCCTCATGCCCTTTATTGTGTCCGGTGGTATTCCCGGTGGATGTGCCGTACCCGGCGTGCTGGCGGCCAGGACCCTGCGAAGTCCCAAGGAAAAATTGGCCACCATTTTAACGGCCCCCTTTATGAATTGCGGGGCCAAGGTGCCTGTGTTTCTATTGCTTTCCGCAGCCTTTTTCCCCAAAAATGCTGCCGGGGTGATGTTTGGCATGACACTGGTGAGCTGGACTGTGGCGCTTTTGGTGGCAAAATTGTTACGTTCCACCGTAATTCGGGGAGAAGCCACCCCCTTTGTCATGGAGTTGCCTCCCTACCGTATGCCCACCTTCCGGGGGGTTTTAATACACACCTGGGAGCGGGCATGGCAATACATGAAAAAAGCGGGCACCGTGATATTGGGGATCTCCATACTTATCTGGGCTGCCATGACATTCCCGGGAGTTCCCAGTTATATGTCATCACAATTCCAGGCCCAACAAAAGGCCATTGAAGTTCAAATGGCCGCTTCTCCATCAAAAAAACCACAGTTACAGCAGGAGCTGGATCATATTGAGAATAGGGCAGCCCAGGCAGCCCTGAGATATTCATTTGCGGGCAGGGTGGGATCTTTTTTTGAGCCCCTGACCCAATTGGCAGGTTTTGACTGGCGTACCAACATTGCCCTGCTGGGGGGCTTTGCAGCCAAAGAGGTAATTGTCTCTTCCCTGGGAACGGTGTATTCTCTGGGGGCCGTGGACACACAATCCTCTGATTCCCTGGGATCACGTCTTCTTGCAGATCCCATGTGGTCCCCGGTAAGCGCCCTGGCACTCATGATTTTTGTCCTGTTGTATGCCCCCTGTTTTGTAACGGTGGCGGTTATAAGCAAGGAGACCTCATGGAAATGGGCAACCTTTAGTGTGGTATTTAATACTACACTTGCATTTAGCCTTGCAGTGGGGGTATATCAGGTGGGAAATATGGTTTTTTAAGGGTGTTGTTTTACAGAAGGTGCCCATGGTAGAGGATATTTTTACATATGTCGGATTTTAAAACCCATGTCCAGGGGGGGCTTGTAACCGGGATACTCCTGTCTGGAGGCCATCTTCTGTTTTTTCCCGGGCACCTGGATGAAATTCAGCTGGGGGCCGTGTGTTTACTGACCACCATTGGAGGGGTGCTGCCGGATCTGGACAGTGATACAGGAAAGCCCCTGGCCATTTTGTCTGCAGTGCTTTCTTTAATTGCCCCTGCCTTTATGTTGAGATTCATGGATCAATATTATGCATTGACCCCGGAATTTCTCATCTGCTATTTTGCCCTGGCTTATTTGGTAATAAATTTTGTGGTCAGTCAACTTGTTAAACGACTCACCGTTCACCGGGGTATTTGTCACAGCATCCCCTTTGTTCTGCTCTGTGGGGTATGCGCTTTTTTCCTCTTTATTCCATCGGGAAAACATATGTCCATATTTGCTGGTGTCGCCGTGTTTGCAGGGGGAATCACCCATTTGGTCATGGATGAAATTCACTCCATGTCCTGGTCATCCGGCCGCTTACCCCGGGCCAATTACTACACAGGCTCTGCCCTAAAACTCAGGGCATCCTCTCTGTCTTCCACCTTGTTTGTCTACGGAATTTTAATCGCCATTGCCTCCTATATGTTCAAAGTCAAGGATGCTCTTTTTTAAAACTCAAAGGTCCGAGGCCCCAAGGGCAGGGGATGCCGTAGGAGACCTCTTCTTTTTCCGGCCCTGTCCCAGAGCTACCCCCGCAATGACAACACCTGCCGCACCCCATTGAACGAGGTTTAAAGATTCTCCCAACAAAAGCCACCCCATGATGATGGCTGTCACCGGGATGAGATTAATAAATGAAGCGGCCCGGGATGCCCTGACTTTACTGATCCCCCAGTTGTAAAGACCAAAGGCAGCAAGGGAGACGCATGAGCCAAGGAACAGGAGCGTCATCACCAGTTTAAAGGTCCAGATGTCACCCGGGGCCTGGAGGATGAATTTTAATCCCGGCAGAAAAAAAATCGTCCCTGCCATGAGTTGCATGGCCGTCAGTGTCCATGGATTGTAACGGCTGGAGAGTTGTTTGATTAAAATCATGTTGGCCGCTGCCGCCGTCATGGCGCCCAGTTCCAGAAAATTGCCAAGGACGGGGTTGCTGGCATTGTTTTGGGACCCCTCAAACAGCGTCAGGGCCACCACCCCGGAGATGGAGAGAAAAAGGCCCGACCAGTTTTGCCAGGTGATTTTTTCAGACAAAAACAGCCAGGCTCCAAAGGTGACCATCAGGGGATTAAAAGAGGAGATGATCCCGGCCTGGGAGGAGGTGGTGAGCATCAATGCCCTGGATTCCAGAAAAAAATAGAGGCAGGGCTGGAGCATCACCGTGGGGATGAGAATCTTCCAGTCCCCCTTTTGGTAGGCTCCCTTGAATATCCTGGGCAGTAGGGGCAGAATGCAGATAAGCCCAATGACCATGCGCAGCCAGATGACGCTCCAGGTATCCAGGACGAGCAGGGCCGTGCGCATGGTGGAAAAAGAGGTCCCCCAGAGCAGCGCTGCGGTAACCAGGGCCACCACTGGGAGACTTTCTTTGATCTTCATGGGGATAAGGGGGGCAGGGTTCATGTGGGCGATTCCGATTCCTTTTCCTTGTTTTTCATATCTTGATTGAGTTCCTGTATCCAGTCTGGGAATGTCTGGTTTTCACCGCTGTCAAAGTGCCTTGTCGTGGGTTTGATATCCATGATGGGGCTGCCGTTCAAGGCTTCAAGTCCCTGGACCTTGAGTTGATTTTTGTCCCTTTCCAGCAGGCGCACCGTGGAGATCAGCAACGGGTTGGGCCGGGCCGGGCTTCGGGTGGCAAAGATGCCCTTGAGGGGGATGTCTTTTCGTCCCATGGGATGGACCTTTTTAATTTGTCGATCCGCCGCAGAAAGCTTATGGGGCCAGTAAATTACCACAATGTGAGAAAAGTCTTCAATGCCGTCCAGGAGTTCCTCAAACCGGGGCAGAAGACTGAGGGTGCTGATGGTATTCCGGGTCTCTTCCCTGTGTTTTTGAACCTGCCGTTGCCTCTCTTCCGGGGTGTCCTTCCCATGGGGGCTGAAGGTCATTTTGTTGATGGTGTTTTCCACATAGCCCACGGGGGTAAGGGAAAACTCAATATCAGGCGTTGATGATGTGTCACTCATTTATTGCCTCCTTTTTATGAGATCGTCAATTGTAAGTTCTCATAATCTATTGAAATAATTATTGCCAACAAAAAATCATAAAATAACAAAGTATGGGGTTGGTCATAAGATGGGCCACTAAGTACCCGAGCATATATTCCTCAAAATAAAACCCATAAATATCAATGGCATACCTCTGCTAAATACCGAAAAACATATGTATGGGTACTTATACGGGAACTGAATATATATTATTGTCAATTAAGTGTAATTACTGGCTTTATTTTTAGATCAAAAAAATTGCTTCAAAGTGGCCCATGTTATGACCAACCCCCAAAGTATCATGGCTTTGACTTGACAATGTATCGATGGCGCTGTTGATTTAGTGTAGATATATGGTTTAAAGATACAGTTATTATGAGTTTTAAATCACCCAAGGCCACAGATATTGTGTACCCATTTTTCAAAAAACGACTAAATCAACAGCCTCATTGATCTGGAAGATTATGGATGCAGGGCCCTTAAATTCCGAGAATAAAACCCAATGCCTCCAGACGTTTGGCAAAGCGTTCTTTTTTTCCTGGCAAAATAACCAGGTGCCGATCACCGGCAGGCATGCACAGTTTGCCCAATTGTTGATCCGTCAATATTTGTTTTCGGGCCTCCAGACGACATGTCAACAAGGTAACTTCCCCTGCCTGCACCACTGCAGAACTTCGTTCTTCCACCTCTTTGAATAGTTTTTTTAAGGCAGTGCCGGGCTTTTTAGATGTGAGTTCCGTGATGAATTTACGAATTTCTTTGAGGGTGGTCTCTTCCGATTTTACGGCATTGATAAGGGAAGAAAAAGAGATTTCCCATCTGTTACTTGCCTGTTGCTCTGCCATTTTGTTGAGAAACAGCGTGTGGATGGGGGTGGGGATGTCAGAGCCAGTGTGGACAATACAGGTATCTTGAAGTTCAAAGCTTTGACCATCGGTGGTACCATATTCATCCAGGATGCCCAGGGCATATGCCCCAAGTTCCGTGAGGCGGATTTGCATCAGCCCATCACAATGACTGAGGAACTCAAGATCGTCTGCGCCCCAGCAGTCGCTAAAATCATATCTGGCACCATCGGGGTGGATGTAAGCAACATCCAAAATGCCCAGGGTGGCGCAATATTCAAAAAAATAGATTAGCAGGTATCTTTTCTGTAAAAGCGGCCAGGTTTCGCAATAGTCCAGGCTTCCGTATTGGGGTTCAGAAATATAGAGTTTCCAGTCAAAGTTGGTCATTTCAAAAACATGGTTTTCAGAAACCATATATCTTTCCATCTCATCAAAGTTCAGCCATTTTCCGGGCTCCAGGCAAGACAGTGCATCATGAATGGCGGGCCGACGACGGGCCGGGGCGGTCATGGTTCTTCCCTTGGCAGATCGTTGTCCTTTGATAGCCGTCACCCGGGAGAATTCATCAATGATTTTAGTTTTTTCCCATTTTTTAAAGATGGCTTTTATGCCCCCGGGGAGATCCTTTTGTAATGCGTTCTTACCGGCCCGGGTGAGTTTTAAAAATCCCCCATCGGTGGTGGCAAGTCCGCCCCCTTGGAGCAGTAAGGGCCAGGCAAAGGCCTGCATGGGTCCAATTTCATCCTCTTCATAAAAATCACCATCGCACAAATTGGCAGAAATTTTTTTAACAGTGGCGGCAGTGGCCTTGCCTGTTTTTTCACTGACCCTGATTTTTCGTTCTTCCACCATTGTGAGCAGCAAATTCAGGTTCATGAGGGCACCATGGCTGGTTTCTCTGATGGTTATTTTGCGGTCTTCCCAGGGCTCGCTATAGGTTATACCCTCTTCTTTGGGTGGGGGAATGATTTTTCTCAGTTGAGTTAAGAGATCCCCGGGAATTTCATCATTAATAAAAAAAATAGTGAGGATATCCTCAGTATTGTAACGTTGTTTAGTCTTTTCAAAGGGAGATTCACCATATTTGGCCATGAATTGATCCTGCCTGAAAACACCGTCCCAGTTGTGTATTGCCTCGGCCAGGGCGTTGACGGCCATGGGTTTCATCTTTGATATGATCTCTTTTAGCGTAGTGAAGGTGATGGTTGTAATATGTTCTATCAGTTCTGCCTTACGTGTGGGGGGCTTTTCACCGAATATTTTTGCCAGGGGTTTGAGTCTGTCCATGGTGTAGACATCGTTCAACGCCTCTTTCAATGTCTTGTAATTGTCTTGAACTCGTGCCATTATCCACCTGTTTTAAAAAATTATGGTTATGGTTATGGTTATGGTTATGATTTTAATTTTGGCATCCTTTACCTCAATAAATATACATGGCAAATTTGTCTGCCACAACAAATAATGAAAATGGTACTATGCCGCCGGGGGCTCTGCTGTCGGCACTCCGGGGTTACATTTTTATATAAAACCGCCACGGGCGGACCATGGTCTGGGCTTGGTCTGCCCCCAACAAGGATTGAAAATCCATATTGGTTTGCCCACAACATGGGGCAAAAATAGATTCTGCCCCTACGTTCTTTGCACCTTGGTTTGCCGGGATTTTTTTATCAAAAAACGTAGATGCAACTTATAGGTACTATATATTATGACGAAACAAAAAGAAAATAATAAGAGACATCTCATAGAATATGAGCAGCTTAATTGGGTTAAAAAAGCCGTGGTTGACATTCTATCCGTTGAGGTGGGTTTTTTTTCAAGAAAGTATATCTTTTCCTGCCTGGATTCCCTGGGGATTTATGATGAATATAAAGAGGTGTTCACCTATGCCACCATTCGCCCGGTATTGGCAGAGCTTGAAGCCGAAGAATTTATCATTAACTCCCCCCAGGGGCTCAGGGTGCCTGTACCCTTTTGTTTCCAGGTGGTCCAGGAACTGGTAAAGGCCGATCGTTTCGCAAAAATTGCCCATGCCGTTTTACAGGCATCTCCTTTTAACATCTGGAACGGCCAGTATCGCTTCAAGACCGACAAGGCCTTTTTCCGGGCACTTCAAATTGCCATGTATGGGAAAAAAGCCTCGGTGGATATTGATGTGGTGTACCAATGTGGAATGGAAGCATTTCCCCTGGATTTTCGGAAAAATCCCCCTGTGCTGCAATTGTTAAACCGCCCGTTTCAACCTCAACTTTTGGAAAGCATGGCCCCGACCATGCGTTGGAAAACGGTGAAATACCTTTTCATTGAAGCCAAGAGAGTTCTGGAACCTGTGGATGATTTCCTTACCTATTTTTTAAAATTTTCCAGGAAAACTTATATACCCGATGTCGGGGTACGAACGCTTCTTTTAGAAACTCTTTTATTGTCCGGCAGCCGAAAGGACTATAATGCTATTCTTTCAAAAACAGACAAAAAAAGCGCATCTGCCATTGCCGCCATCATGGGGTGGATGGAAATAATCAACAATAATGCAAATGCCGCCGTGGCCTATTTTCAGCATGCTTTGAGGTGCTCAATAAAAGAGCCTACCAAACCTCATATGCGATTTAAGGGGTATGGATGGCTTTTTGCTTTGTTTGCGCTTCTAAAGAGCGGTAAATCAGAAAATTATGAACTCGCCCTGGATCAAATTAACTTGATACTGTCCTTTGAAGATGGGTATGTGTGCGCCATTCAATCTCTGCAAATCATACTGAAACAGCGGTTGGGCATCCAGGATAAATGGTATAAAGAGACGTTGGCTTATAGCATTGATGGAAAAGGGCCCATTGACACTGTTTTTAATATTCTTGCAGTGACATGGCTGGATAAGGAAATAGCCCTCCCTTTTATTCCAAAACTGGAAGAGATCCGGGAAAAAATTGTGGCCTGCGGGTATTCATGGCTTGATGCGGAAATATCAGCCATTCTTGCCACCCTGGGGAAAGATGCTGTAGCCAATGAAAAACGATCAAAACAGCTCCATAAACAGGCTGGTACCACCAGTATGGTAGATATGGTAACCGCTGTTCCCAGATGGGAGACGGCACTGGAGGCCTTGATGCACATGGCATCCAAGGCCGGGACGGATGCCAAGGCAGAGGGTTCGGCCAGGGTCGACACTGAGCAACGTCTGGTCTGGCTCATGAACCACAATGAGCAATACCAGATTTCTTTTATCACCCCCCGTCTTCAGAAGTTAACAAAGGCAGGGAAATGGACCAAGGGCCGGCCTGTGGCCTTGAAAAAATTATATAAAAATACGGGGTCCATGGATGGGCTTACGGATCAGGATCGGCAAATATGCCGCAATGGCATTAAAGAGTCCCATTATGGGGATGGGTATTATGCCAAGGTTGAATACTCCATTGATGACACCAGGGCATTCCCCTTGCTTGTGGGGCATCCCCTTGTCTTTCTTGAAGACAGCTTGGACACCCCTGTGGAATTGGTCAAAGGGGAGCCTGAAATAAGGATTCAGGTCCAGGGAAAGAAAATTCTCATTTCCATGGAACCTGCACTGGATTCTGAGATCAAAAGAGATCTCCGTGTGGTGCGGGAAACACCGTTTCGGTTTAAAATTATCTCCTTGTCCGAGGTGCATTCAAAAATTGCAGAACTTATTGGAAACAAGGGCTTGGAACTCCCGGAAAGTGCAAAAAAAAGGGCGACCCAGGCAGTGGCTGCCCTGTCATCCCTGGTGGCGGTGAACTCCGATCTTGCCGGAGCAGGGGATGAGGGGGTTAAACGAGTCAAAGCCAATGATACACCCCATGCCCATGTGATGCCCTGGCAGCAGGGCATTAAGGTGGAGTTCCTGGTGAAACCTGTGGAAGAGGCGGGTTCTTTTTTCAAACCGGGTAAGGGGGGAAGCAATGTGTTTTTGGAAATCAAGGGGGAAAAAGTCCAGGCTGTCCGTAAGCTTAAACAAGAAAAAATGCGCGAAAAGGCTGTGATTGAAGCGTGTCCCACCCTGAATTTTCTTGAACCCGTGGCCGGAGAATGGCTGGTGGGGGAACCTGAAGAGGCACTGGAACTGTTGTTTGAACTCAAAGAGTGCCGGGAAGATCTGGTGCTGGCATGGCCCCAGGGAGAAAAAATGCAGGTGCGTTCCCAGATCTCCTTTGATGAGTTTTCCTTGAACATTAAAAAGGATCGTGACTGGTTCAAAGCCACCGGCACTGTGGTCATTGATGATGAACTGAGCCTTGATTTGATAAAATTAATGGCCTTGCTTGAAAGTTCATCCGGGCGTTTTGTCACCCTGGATGATGGGACATTTCTCGCCATCACCCACTCTTTAAAGGAACGATTGGAGGAGTTAAGGGCCTATTCCACCGTTCATGGTAAAGGGCTTCGATTCACCCCTTTGGCGGCCCCGGCCATTGAGGAACTCACCGGCCAGGTGGGATCATTGACGAGTGATAAACTCTGGAAAGCCCATTGCCGGAAATTAAAAGAAGTGGTGGACCCACAACTCCCGGGAACCCTCCAGGCCCGGCCCCGGGATTATCAGGTAACAGGCTTTAATTGGCTGGCCCAGCTGGCCCATTGGCAGGTGGGGGCATGCCTGGCCGATGACATGGGGCTGGGTAAAACCCTCCAGGCTCTGTCTGTTATTTTGCTCCATGCTGCAAAGGGTCCCACGTTGGTGGTGGCTCCCTTGTCCGTGGGGGCCAATTGGCAGGATGAGTGCCATAACTTTGCCCCCACATTGAATCCCCTTGTTTTTGGTCCGGGGGATCGTAAGGCGTTTTTGGATGGCCTGGGACCCTTTGATCTGGTTATTTCAAGCTATGGACTCCTCCAGGTGGAGGGGGAAAAATTGGCGGATGTGGAGTGGCAGGTGGTGGTGCTGGACGAGGCCCAGGCCATAAAAAACATGAAGAGCAAACGTTCCAAGGCCGCCATGAAACTATCTGCCCGGTTTCGCATGATCACCACGGGCACTCCGGTGGAAAATCATCTGGATGAGCTGTGGACCCTTTTTAACTTTCTCAATCCCGGTCTTCTGGGCACGTTTAAACGGTTTAAGGAAACTTTTGCCCTTCCCATTGAGAGAGATCAGGACAAGGATGCCTCCCGGCGATTGAGGAAGCTCATTCGCCCCTTTATCCTGCGCCGTTTAAAGAGTGATGTGCTCACAGAGCTTCCCGGAAAAACAGAGATCACCCTTCAGGTGGAGATGAGTCCTGAAGAGGCTGTGCTGTACGAGGCCCAGAGAATAACGGCCCTTAAAAACATTGATCAGGCAAATGAGGCACCGGGCCAGAAACATTTTAGAATTCTGGCGGAATTGATGAAGTTGCGCCAATTGTGCTGTAATCCCTCCCTTGTTTTGCCCCAGGCCAGCGTTGAGAGCTCAAAGCTCAAGGTGTTTGGAGATGTGGTGACGGAGCTTCTGGCAAATAATCATAAGGCCCTGGTGTTCAGCCAGTTTGTGGGACATCTTGCCATTTTACGAAAGTTTCTGGATGACAAAAAGATATCCTATCAATATCTGGATGGGTCCACACCGGTCAAGGAACGCCAGGCACGCATCAAGGCCTTTCAAAACGGAGAAGGGGATCTCTTTCTCATCAGTCTCAAGGCCGGAGGATTTGGCCTGAACCTCACGGCAGCGGACTATGTGATTCATATGGACCCCTGGTGGAATCCCGCGGTGGAGGATCAGGCTTCGGACAGGGCCCACCGCATGGGCCAGACCCGACCGGTGACAGTGTACCGCCTGGTGGTGAAGGGCTCCATCGAGGAGCAGATCGTGAAGCTACACAAGGAAAAACGAGATCTTGCCGAAGGCCTGCTGGCTGGCAGTGAAATGGCCGGGAAAATGTCGGCTTCAGCGCTTTTGGGGCTTTTAAAACGTGGGTCTTAAAATCCCATAAATCAATGGTCTTAGGACCACAGATGAAATAAGTTAGACAAAAATAGCGCAGCATTTTGGTTCATCTACAAGGCGCATTAAAGGTTTAATAGCAGGCCTATTTGACCTTTAATGCAACGCAGTAGATGGGCCAAAAGGCAAGCTATTTCGTTCAAGTTATTTCATCTGCGGTCCTTAACTTTACATTCAAGGAGAAATCAAGTAAAATTTAATCTATTCATTGTCGTTGAGCATTCATGGATGATAGTGCGTTTCAATGGTAAATCAATAAGCTCTGACTCCCTAAAAAATTTCAGAGGAAAAAACATGGAACTTTCAGCAGTGTTAACACCGGAGCCCGAAGGCGGGTATGTTGCCTTTAACCCCGAAACAGGAACGACAACCCAGGGAGAAACAGTGGAAGAAGCCTTAGAAAATTTGCGTGAAGCCACCGAATTACATCTTGAAGAATTTCCATTGGCAGGTGGCCTTTCAATCAATCTATAACAGGAATAATAAGGAAAAAATGAACATCAAAATTTATTATTGCACTGTGTGAAATTATGAACCCAGAGCTGCCGGTCTGGCAGCCGTTATTAAAGAATCCTTTGGTATCACCCCGGAGCTTGTACCTGGGTCCGGTGGGGTGTATGAGATCACTGTGGATGGAAATAACCTTTTTTCAAAACGTGAGGCCAAACGATTCCCGGACAATGAGGAAATCATTGCATTAATTGGTAAGCTTTAAATAATTTTATGAAGCATGATCTACGGGAATATGATTTTAGAAAGGAGTATCCCCATGAAATATATCGGTGCCCATGTCAGTGCCGCCGGAGGGGTGCACAACGCTCCGGTCAATGCCCATAAAATCCAGGCCACCGCCTTTGCGCTTTTTACTAAAAACCAGCGCCAGTGGAAATCAAAGCCCCTGTCCCCTGAGATTATACAGGCATTCCTGGAAAACTGTAGGCAATATGGCTATGCCCCCGGTCAGATTCTTGCCCATGACAGTTACCTTGTCAACTTGGGTCACCCTGTAACGGCTTCCCTTGAAAAATCCAGAGATGCCTTTCTGGATGAAATACAACGATGCGGTCAGCTGGGGCTTGATGCGCTGAATTTTCATCCCGGTAGTCATCTGGAATCAAAAGCCCGCACATCAGAGCCTCATATACAAAAATGTCTGGAAACCATTTCTGACTCCCTGAATCAAATTTTAGACGTCACCCAGGGCGTCACCGTGGTGATTGAGAATACCGCCGGTCAGGGCACCAATGTGGGATATTCCTTTGAACAGATTGCAGAAATCATCCACCGGGTGGAAGATAAAGGGCGTGTGGGGGTATGCATAGATACCTGTCATGCCTTTTCCGCTGGATATGACCTGAAGTCCGTGGAGGGATTTAAAGAAACCTGGCAGCTATTTGATGATGTCATCGGGTTTCAGTATCTTAAAGGGATGCATTTGAATGATTCGAAAAAGCTGCTTGCCTCCAGGGTGGATCGCCATGAAAGCCTGGGGCAGGGCACGTTGGGTATTGAGGTGTTCCAGCGTATCATGGCGGACCATCGCTTTGACAACATCCCTCTTATTCTTGAGACCCCTGACAGCGACCAGTGGGCAAGGGAAATTGCCCTTTTGTCGGACCTGGCAGGGGACTCAGTTTAAATCACTCAACTTTCGGACTTCGTCTCAGACCCATCTTTTAAAGTTGAATGCTTTGAAAAAAGCAATTTATAAACAAAAGGTGTTAAAAGCTTTATATAGCGCTTCACCCTTTCCTATTCGTCCAGAAATATCACAATCACAAAATCCGAGAAACGCAACGTTTAGAGCTTCGAGAACAGCAAGAATACTCGTTGAAGAAGTGAATATGGATACCCCTTCTGTATTGACAATAAGTTGATGATCGATTTTATCTGCAGCGGGATTTATTTCACTATCTGTCAGCAACAGGATTTTGGCTTCACAACTCTTAAAATAGTCTATGATTTTAAAAGTTTGATCGCCATAAGGATGCCGAAATATGCTGAATAATACGTCATCTTCAGTAACGTTCATAAGTATGTCAGGTTCTGTTGAGCAACTATTTTTAATAAGGACCGTATTTGATAATACTCTCCGGATCATATTTTCAAACATATACGCTAAAGCGTGCGAACTTCTCTGACCACAAATATAAATTTTCCCTTTTGCTTGTGCTAAAATTTTTGCGATAATCATGAATTGTTTTTTGTCAATTTGATCGTAGGTCGTTTCTAAATTTTTAATTGTATTGGTGAAATTCTGAGCGATGACATCGTCATTAGAGTTCTGTAATAACTTTTTTTTAAGAGAATATCTTATATGAAGCGTGTCGTGTGTTAACGTTAATTCTTTTCTGAGCACATCTTTAAAATCAGCAAACCGGTTAAAGCCCAGTTTTGTAATAAATCTTAAAACGGTTGGTTTGCTCACGTTTGTCTTCTCGCTTATTGTTGTCAGGTTTTCAAAAACAAGGTCTGCATAATTTCGAGAAAAAAAATCAGCAATTTTTTTTTCGCTGGGTGTAAGTTTTTCAAGTCTTTGGATTCGTTTAATAAATTCTTTGTCGCTCATGGTATTTCACTCTGTCGATTAGAAGTTTCTGTTATAATTCTTTCATTAGTTGTTATTTTGAAACAATTGCTTTGTCAATTTATAATTTTAAAAAAAATTTATTTCGTCAATTTTAATGTAAGCTTTTTAATGTAAGTATTCGTCTTGGTAATGTAAATGTTTGGTCAGTGCCCCATATTCGCTTAGTTGGGACTGCCTAGCATACTATTGCTATGAGAGCAGGCCCAAATGAGTGAAGATGGGGTGCTGGCCGAATATTTACGGTTTAATATTATATTTTTCTATAACGGGCATGTCCTGCCGGACACAACGAATATTGAAAATGCTATCATGCCGCCACCCCCCGACGGGCAATGGGCCCGGTCCGGAACCGTAGACGGCCCAATTGGCCAATTCCTATTGCCCCTCGGGAGGCTCTGCTGAGGGTGTCGGAAGTTTTATTTTTTAATAAATCGCCAGGGGCGGATTTTATTTTGACCTTGGTCCGCCCGCTACTAAGCATGAAAATCCGTCAGGTTTGCCCGGATTTTCTTATAAAATTAAGTGGGTTATTTTTTTTTAAAAAAAAGCTTGATTTCTTAAAATAAAACTATTATATAGCTAATGTAATGAAGATTTCATTTATCAAAATATGAAATATCTATAACAAACATTAGGCTATGGGTATTTCCACTGCAAGCAGGAGGATAATATCATGGATACTAAACAGGTGGTTCTTTTAGCTGAAGATATCCACAAAAGTTTTGGTGATAACATGGTACTAAAGGGAATTTCCATGGCCGCTGGGCAGCATGATGTTATATCAATCATAGGCAGCTCCGGGTCTGGCAAAAGTACGTTCCTTCGGTGCCTGAATTTTTTAGAGATTCCCGATTCAGGACGTGTTGTAATTGATGGCGAAGAAGTCAATATTCAGCAAAACCGTTCTGGAAAACCGATTATCGGTGACAGACGACAGATAGAAAAAATTCGTACCCAATTGGGAATGGTTTTTCAAGGGTTTAACCTCTGGAGTCATATGACTGTGCTTGAGAACGTAATGGAAGGTCCCCTAAACGTTCTTAAACAAAATAAAAATGAAGTTCAGGATAGGGCAAATACACTGCTGAATAAAGTTGGCATCGCTGATAAGTTATCGGCGTATCCATCCCAGCTTTCGGGGGGTCAACAGCAGCGGGTTGCTATAGCAAGAGCGCTTTGCATGGAACCTAAAGTGTTACTGTTTGACGAACCCACCTCTGCATTGGACCCCGAATTAGTGGGTGAGGTATTAAAAGTTATGAGAGACTTGGCATATGAAGGGTGTACCATGGTTGTTGTAACCCATGAAATGGGTTTTGCCCGTGAAGTTTCCAGTCAGGTTTTATTTTTACATAACGGGTGCATTGAAGAGCAAAACACACCGGATGAATTATTTAATAATCCTAAAAGTACACGATGTCAGGAATTTTTATCGATGATTTTATAACCATGTTTGTAAATATTCGGGTTGGAATGTAAATGTTTAGTCAGTGCGTTATATTCTCGTATTTGGGGCTGCGTAGGATACCAATGCTATGTGAGCAGGCCAAAATAGGTGAAGATGAGGTGCTGGCATATTCTTTCCCCAAGTTTTAAGGATTACCTTTAAAAAATGGTGTTGAAAATTTTTTTAAAAAACAATTATTTCAAGGTGTTATACTTAAAAATGCCAAAAAGCCAGTGTTTGTATAAGTATCTGGTTTTATAATATAAAGTGGCAATTGTGTTCAACGCCCTTTAATAAATACCTGAATCAGTGGCACGTTTTTTGATGTATCCTGAAATTTATTAGAAAATAAAACTTCCGGGCACCCTCAGCAGAGCCCCCCCGAGGGGCAATAGGAACCGGCCAATTGGGCCGTCTACGGTTCCGGGCCGGGCACATTGCCCGTCGGGAGGGCGGCATGATAGCATTTTCAATATTCGTTGTGTCCGGCAGGACATGCCCGTTATAAGAAAAAATAGATTTGTTCCTTCACCTGCGAGGTGAAAGGAAAAATGAAGTTTTGTTAATGATTTCAGTATTAATCAATTTTTATGCCACTGAATCAGGAAATGATTATTAACTTCAAAAAAAGGAGAAATCATGAAAAAGTTTTTTATCTCAATTGTGGTAGTAATAGGAATATTTTCACTGTCGCTGATTGCTCATGCCGGCAATTACAAGAAAATAACCATTGCCACTGAAGGCGCCTTTGCCCCCTGGAACTTTACAAATTCGAATGGACAATTAGATGGATTCGAAATCGAATTGGCAGCAGATCTGTGCAAAAGAATGGGAGTTGAATATAAAATGGTACCACAAGCCTGGGATGGTATTATACCCTCACTCCAAGCAGGCAAGTATGATGCCATTATGGCAGCCATGAGCATCACTGGAAAACGAAAAAAAGCGGTTTCTTTTTCTCGATACTATGCAGCGACACCATCCATTTTTATAGCACTTAAAGGCAATGGGTTCGATAACTTTAAAACCCAGATTGATAGGATTACATTAGACGAAATGAGCCCGGAGGAAGAAAAGGCTATGGCTGCCCTTTCCAAAGAATTCAACGGTAAAGTGATTGGTGTTCAGGCGGCGACCATTCAAGAAAAATTTTTACAGCAGTACTTAGGAAAGTCTGTTGAAATAAAATCATATGATACCCAGGAAAACCTGGAGTTGGACCTGCAATCAGGTAGAATCGACACTGCCCTTGGTGCGATGAGTTATTGGGTACCACGACTGAAAACAGAAAAAGGGAAAGGATTTATAATGGTTGGTCCAGGTATGACAAAAGGACCCTTTGGAGACGGTGTCGGTGTTGCTGTCCGGCATACAGATACACAATTGGCTGATATGTTTTCAAAAGCCATTAATGAAGCCATCGCAGATGGCACCTTGAGCAAGCTGGCGATTAAATGGTTTACGTTTGATGCTTCTGCAAAAGAATAATACCCTTTTAGACCTTTAAACGCCGGGTACGATTCAAAAGGAATTTATGAATGCCGGACTTATTGAATTATCCAATTCAATTGATCTGCCACTCACCAAAGTTACGCCAGCCAGAACTCAACACAAATAACTCAAAACATTCGTCCCTCCGGGAGCGCCCTTTGGCGGGAGTTGCCGCGTTCCCGGAGATTTACGGTAGACGACTTCATTTGATAGATTGTGGTGCGCAATTTTCAGTGTTTACGCATTGGAAATTATGAAGTTTCACACAAATCCGTGATAAGCCGATTTTATGCTTTCAAAGCAAGTAGTGGGTGAAGGTGGATCCACCCCTACAACCCTGTCCACGTTGCACCATTAACCGTGTAAAAAATTATGGTTTTGAAGTGAAAAGCAAAAGTAGAATTAGTGGGCTTGGTTCTAATTTCGCCCAGAAGGCCTACAAATTTTGATGGATTAATTTCAACATTTTGATATTTTAGCAAGTTTCACCTCTTAATTTATGAAATGACTAATAGCGGGCGAAGTTAGAACCAAGCCCGAATTATTAAATAACCAATTAAAAATTACGGGATAAAGCAATGGATTTAGAATTGTTAAGGTTTGGTGTTAATGGCTGGGGAGATGAAATGCTCAGAGCCGCTTTCATGACGCTGATGGTTTCAATCGCTTCCTACAGCTTAGGAATTATCCTTGGTGCATTAGGAACTTTTTTAAAGTTTTCCAGATTCTTTTTTTTTAGGTTATTAGCAGATATCTATACAACTATTGTTCGTGGAATACCTGAATTGCTAATCATATACCTGTTCTTTTTTGGTGGTGGCCTTCTGCTGTCAAAAATTGGTGCATTGTTCTTTGGCGGGCAAGGTTTTGTAAACCTGCCCGTTTTTGTCACTGGAATGATGTGTATTGGTTTTAGCTCAGGCGCATACAGTGCTGAAGTGATGCGGGGTGCTGTTCTTACTATTCCCAAAGGTCAGATTGAAGCAGGCAAAGCGATCGGGATGACACCTTTCACCCTTTTTAAAAGAGTTCTTGGCCCCCAGGTAATTCGTTTTGCACTCCCCGGAATGGGAAATATATGGCAACTCACCTTAAAACACACCTCTTTGATATCTGTTATCGGCCTGGTCGAAATTATGCGTCAATCTGCTGTTGCCTCTGGTTCAACAAGAGAACCATTTACGTTTTACGCAATGGCGGGCCTGCTCTATTTAGGAATTACATCCATATCCAATCAGGGGTTCAGCCGCGCAGAAAAATGGGCAGCTAAAGGAGTAAGGAGCGAATAAAATGAAATTTGACGTTATGAAAGAAAGTTTTCCAAAACTTATCAGTGGCGTACCTGAGACATTACTCCTGGTCTTTATTTCCCTTTTAATTGGTTTTGTTTTGGCTGTCGTTTTTGCCCAACTCCGGTTGTCAAAAAATATTTTCTGGTCTTGGGTGGCTAGAACATACATTTTTATTTTCAGAAGTACCCCATTATTGGTACAGATTTATCTCATTTATTATGGCTCAGGGCAATTCCGGCTGCTCTTGCAAGATATAGGTGTCTGGAGTTTTTTTCGTGAGGCTTGGTTTTGCGCAATAATGGCTTTATCCTTGAATACTGGCGCCTATACTGCTGAGATCATTCGGGGAGGGATACAATCTGTTTCTTGGGGTGAGATTGAAGCAGGCAAAGCGATTGGAATGAATCCTTTCACCCTTTTCAGACGAATTGTTTTTCCAGTGGCTATCCGCCAGGCACTCCCCGCTTATGGTAATGAAGTGATATTGATTTTCAAATCGTCATCCCTGGCCAGTACGATAACAATTTTAGAAATTACAGGTATCGCAAAAAAGATTATTGCAGCTACATATGCGCCAATTGAAGTTTTTATCATTGCAGGTAGTCTTTATCTGGTTATGAATTTTATTGTATCCCGAATAATTGATTACACTGAACATAAGTTGTCGCCACAATTGTATTCCTAAATAAAAATACGAACAAAAGGTTCAATTGACATGATTAATTTTGATCCTGAATTTTCTGGATGGCTTTCTGAAGTAAGAAGAGATTTTCATATGTATCCGGAATTATCAAATCAGGAGTTTCGAACAACAGAAAAAATTTTCTCGATTCTAAAAGAGATAGGCATTCAATTTCAAGCTCTGCCTGATTCTACGGGGGCTGTGGCATTAATCAAAGGGGATTTGCATGGTCCAACAATTGGCTTGAGAGCCGATATCGACGCTTTGCCTATCAAAGAATTGAATTCTGTTCCATATTGTTCCTGTGTGGATAATATGATGCATGCCTGTGGTCATGATGCAAATGTGACTATCATGCTTGGCGTTGCAAAGATCATAATTGAGAAAAAAATTTATAAGAATCTAAAAGGGAATATTAAATTTTTATTCCAACCAGCGGAAGAAGAAATTAATGGCGCTGACAGGATGATTGCTCAAGGTGTTCTCGAAAATCCTGAAGTTGACCGGATTATTGCAGGCCACATGGAACCGAATTTGGATGTTGGAACCATCGGTGTCTTTAGAAGATATGGCTACGCAGCAGCTGATCGGTTTAAACTAACAATTTCCGGTAAAGGTGGCCATGCTGGGCGACCGCATGAGACTATTGACCCTATCGTTTGCGGAGCTCATTTTATAACAGCAATTCAAACCATCGTATCAAGGAATGTAAATCCAATAGAATCTGCCGTTATATCTGTTGGTAAATTCCAAGCCGGAGATGTGGGGAATGTTATTCCTGAGAAGGCTTTACTGGAAGGAACTGTCCGAACCCATTCCGATCAAATTCGTGATATGGTTTTCGAACGACTTAACGCTATAATTGAAGGTCTGCAAAAACAATTCAATGTTAGATGCCGTTTTGAAATAATTTCCGAAACGCCTTCCTGCAATTGCGATAAAGAAGTGAACGACTTTATGTTTCACAATGCATCAAAAGTCTTAGGGAATGAAAATGTCAAATGGATACCACCAACTATGGGGTCAGAGGATTTTGCATTTTTTACGAAAAAGAAACCCGCTTCCATCATCAGACTGGGTTGTCGCAACAGAGAAAAAAATATTAAAGCCCCTCTGCATTCTCCTTTCTTTGATATTGATGAAAAGGTCCTTGAATATGGTGTGAAAGTATTTTGTCAGGCAGTCGTTTCTTATCTTTCATAGATATTTAGGAATGAGTTTTAAATAAGTTGCCCATTTGTGCGCTTATGGGACAGATTTTTAAATCTGTCCCCGCCTCGAAATGGAAAAGTTATTTCAGACTTATTCCTAAGTTTTCAGTTTGGTTGATTAGTTGTCATGGTTAACGGGAAGAGTGAGGACGAAAATATCTTTATAAAAACCGGTAAAAACCCCCCTGAGTCTTTAGCTCAGGGGGATAAATTGCCGGGCTCGCTACTCTTGAGATTAATATATTTCCTTACGGCATCAATTGAAGCATTTCCGATTGAGCAACAAAAAAGCCCAAATATATACACAAGGCACACACCAGGAATTTTTTATTATAACAATTCCAATTTGACACCGGCCCAGCCGGGAAGAATACTACCCCTTAACATTACGGGCAGTCTCATCTGATGCTGGGGACAGATGAAATTTATTTTTCACCTCTCGGCAGTTTCAATCGTCCCAGCCTTTCCTGCTATTTTTAACCGCCTCGAATTCGACACGGTTAAAATCAGGATTGTTCAGGTGCTCCCAGATCCCCAGAAATTCTACTGTCGAGCGGGTATGCATCCAATTTTGAATGATAAATCTGGGATCATCCGCGTTTCGATGTTTTGCTATATCCGTTAAAGAGATGTAGTCATCCTCTTTAATTGTCACCTCTTGATTTAATACATTTATTTTCGCCATACCATATTTTCCGTATCTTATAATCTCAAATTTTGGGGTTGGTCATAACATCGGCCAGCCATCATAATTGGTGGGCCAATGGGGTCAGGCTTATGTTATTGGAGGCTGAGGCTTTTATCAGGCTCCATGTTTTTGGCAACGGTTTGTATTTAAAGAAATAATTAAGCAAAAGTGGTAAATATTCGGTTTGATTCAGTAAATGTTTGGCCAGTGCCCCATATTCGCTTAGTTGGGACTGCGTAGCATACTATTGCTATGTGAGCAGGCCCAAATGAGTGAAGATGGGGTGCTGGCCGAATATTTACCAAAAGTGTCAATAGCGCAAGCCTGACCCCTATCCAGAGTGGCCGATGTTATGACCAACTCCCCTTATTTTTTTGTGGCCAGAAATACCGTATGGCGATAACCACCCTTGCCGGGGCGTTCACATGTTACGGAAAAGCCGCCTTGGGACAGGCGTCGGACAAAACCGTCATCCTGCCCTTCCCCCCAGACAGCAAATGTGCCTCCTGAATTGAGGGCAGCAAAGGTGCGTTGGATGGCTCGGTTGCCGTAGATGGGATCATTTTCTTTGTCGGTGTGGGCATGGGGGCCGCGGTAGAGATCAAGGATGATGGCGTCAAACCGGTTTTTTTTTCTGTCGTTGGCGATGTCTTGAATCAAGTGGGCCACATCCCCCAGTACCATGGTAACCCGGGGGTCGCACACGGCGCCATGGGTGAGTTCTAAAAGGAATTTTTGGCACCATGCAACGATCCTGGGGTTGAGTTCCGCCACCACCACTTCCGCTGTTTTGGGGAGAACCGCCAGTGTCGCTTCCAGGGTAAAGCCCATGCCAAGGCCCCCCACCAGCACCCGGGGGGCTTTGTGTCTCCGGATGTTCCGGCACCCCATCCGGCCCAGCGCAATCTCCGAACGTTGGGCCATGCTGTTCATCAGCACCTGGGAACCTAATGTTATGATGAAATCACGCTCACCCCGTTGGCGCAATTCTAATATTTCAGTGTCAGTTTCAAAGCGGTCCAATGTTTTCCAGGGTAATGCCATTGCATCTGATCCTTTGTTAAAAAATGGCTTATGTCAGCGGGGGCAGGATTGCGTTATAGTGCAGGTCTGACCCCATCGGTTCATGGCAGTATCATACCGTGAGCTACCCAAGTCTAAAGAACTTGGGCTTCTTGCTTCTCAGAAGTCAGCTTAACGCCCAAAAAGGCATTAAGACTTACATCTTCTCCACAAGCTTAAATTCCCGCAGCACCTGCGGTAGCTTCTTCTAAAATATTTAATGCGGCATTGATATCTCTGTCCAAAATAGATCCGCAGCCAGGGCAAGTCCACAGCCTGTCAGATAGTTTCAGGTCAGAGTTGATGTGCTTGCATTTATGACAAGTTTTACTGCTTGGAAAGAAAGTCCCAATCTTAAAAACATAGCCCCCTTTCCAGGTTGATTTGTATTCAAGCTGCCGAACAAATTCACCCCAACCACTGTCTGAGATGGCTTTGTCAAGGCAATGGTTCTTCACCATGTTGCAGACTTTTAAAGACTCAGTTCCAATGAATCCGAACTCAGAGGTGAGTTTTGCGGATTCTTTATGAAGGAAGTCTTTTCTGGCATTTGTCAGCTTTTCATGCACAATTGCCAGCTTGAGTCTTGCCTTTGCTCTGTTTTTTGAACCCTTGACTTTCCGACTTAATGATCTTTGGGATCTTTTGAGCTTGGCTTCTTTTTCTTTTAACAGTTTCGGATGTTTGGTTTTTGCACCCTCTGATGTTACCAAGAAATCTTTCAATCCAAGGTCTATCCCAACAGACGGGCCATTATGTACTGGTTGGTCTGTTTCGTACTCACACAAGACCGATATGAAATATTTCTCGGCCTTGGTTTTTGAAACGGTTACTGATTTTTGAGAACCAACCAAAGGTCGATGAAACTTTGTTCTGATATAGCCAACCTTTGGCAAGTATGTTGTGTTGTCTATGAAATTAACTCTTTGTGGGTACCTGATTTTTTGCTCATTCAGTTTGCTTTTAAAGGAAGGATATCCGGCAGTATGATTAAAGAAATTTTTGTAGGCGATGTCAACATCTGCTGACTTTTGTTGGAGAACTTGTGAATCAGCATCTTTCAACCAACTAAAGTTTTCATCTTTCTTAAGTTCGGTGATTCTTTTGTTGCAGTCAAATTGTGACAACCCCTTACCGGTCAATTCAAAATGCTTTTTTCTGGCAGCAAGGGTTGAGTTATAGACAAACCGGGCATGCCCAAACTGGACGGCCAACCGCGCCTTTTCAGTCTGGTTAGGATAGATCCTAAATTTCATGCCCATTTGAATTTTCATCATTGTCCTTTTTGACCAACAATATATTGCTGAACAGTTTCAAGGGAGACTTGACAACTATAAACGAGGGAATGAGTTGATTTGTATTTTTTGTTTGGCTTTAGTATTCCCATATAATTTATATATAATTATTATAACGGATTTGTAGACTAAAATATATCATTATTTACAATAAAACCTTGCTAAAGCAAAACTTATATCCCAAACCTGAAAAATTGGGTTTTACGACCTAAATGCTAAGATGCAAAATAGTGTAACGGGTATTTTCTACCCAAATTGGCAAAATACTGTAACGCCTTTGGAAGCATGCAACAAACACTTCGGCTACCGCTGAAAGGCGGGATAGGCGGGGTATTCATTGAATTTTATAGGCGGGGTAAAGCAGCAGATTATGGTTCTGGAAAGCGTTACACTATTTGCATCCTAACACCCCCAAGCACGCCATCAGAAAAGAAAAGGTTAATTCATGGTGTTACATTTTAATATTTATTCCCTTGACACCATACAACCACAAGTATATGGATAAATAATTACACATTTTGAACAATGATCCATTCTATCTACCACAGGAATGTCATATGCAATCATTTCAAGAAATTGAATACCTACTTTGTGGAATTTCTATCATCATCATCATCATCATCATCATCATCATCATCATCATCATCATCTTCCTTCTTGTTGTGAGGGTTTGTTTCTGCCCGCGTTTTTCTTACCTTACTGAATGAATTTCTGCATTTTCCTTTGATGTTCACCGCAACCGTCTTTACGGATGCAGCTCAAGGTGGTTTGGTATTCTCTCCTGATAGACGCACCGAGAGACCAACTTTCATCACTGATACAGCATGGCTAACCAATCATCTTGGAACACAGACATCTATCCTGACACAGGGGGAGAATAAACAAAGAAAGTGTTCACATACCTACCATCCTATTTACAATTCACTTCTATACTGCTACTGACATGAACATTACCTCTAAAGCATTTTATCGCATTGATTTTATTTTCAAATATTTTTATACATTCGGGTTCATTTTCACCAAAGATAAGCTTGGCAGCAGGGATAAGTTCGTCCTTGCAGTCATTTTCAAAGTCGCAATTAGGAAAGTCGGGTTCTCCCGGATTGCAGTCTATAAACATGATGCTGTCTTTTCCTGTAGTCTGTGTTATCGCCCCATTGTATAGTACTATAATCTATATTCGTATTAGCTACACCTGTGTTAGTAAGTGCACCATCATCCTTAAGTATATGAAATATTAATCCATTATTACTAACTGAATCTGAATCTATAAGGTCATTTGACATTATATGTTCTCCTTTAATATTCATAAAGTGAAAAGTTATTCATACGAGGGTTTTGCAAAAACAACTTTTCTGCACGTAATGATACTACATATTGATGTATAAATGAATACAACAACCACATGCAGCACAGACACTCAGGATGTTTTTATCTCTGCAAGCGGCTCATACTATTAACCTTTAATTTTAAGCATTATTTCTTTACGACTTGTATCGAATATAGCAACATCATAACTACCAGGTACAACTCTTTTATCCATAGTCATAACATGAACCAAATCTCTATTATGAACAAGTTCCCCAAAGATATATTCTTTACCGACCTCAACAAAACCAATATTTTTGTTAGCTTTCAAAATTATCATAATATCTCCTTTGGTAATATTCAAATAGTGTAACGCTTTTAGCATGAACAACCTCAGAAATAGTGTAACGCCTATTTTTGTTAACAAAACCGATATGTTATATTCTTTTCTACTTTGTACTTGTTTTTTTCTTTTTTTTCCATTTTCTTCGTTTTCAAAACCCCATGGAGCTCAAACCCCCGTCAATAGGGGCTTTCATAGCAAATAAGGGCGTTACACTATTTTGAAACTCAAATGGGAAATAGGCGTTACACTATTTGAATCTTATCACTCCTTATTGATCTTAGATTAAACTATATTCAAGTTTATACTTAGGTTAATGGTAATGGAAGTTTCATACACATTCTCTGAAAGAAAATTGATAAATCAGATTTGTTTAGTAATCCATTTTCTAATGATAGAATATATAAGGTACTATCATAATTAACAAATACAAGTTCAAAGTTAACAATTCCTGTTGAAATATCATTATCATCCTTATCTACATAATATTCAAACACAATATTTACTATTAACCTTTTAGCATTTATTTCTATTCCTGCTTTATCACAATCATACCCACAAGTAGCAAATAT
>Ga0307929_1000616_pt1 | contig 33336 bp, 9 predicted proteins | sample AceLakmetage1330_FD_203160 | JGI IMG/M metagenome (GOLD analysis project Ga0307929, IMG submission 203160) | Saline water microbial communities from Ace Lake, Antarctica - #1330 | ecosystem: Environmental > Aquatic > Non-marine Saline and Alkaline > Saline | place: Antarctica: Ace Lake...
AGGCTACACCTTTATGATTGTAGATGCAGGTGCAGATACACTATTACCTGCTAACCAGTGGCATCATGTCAGCATAACAACTGACACTGCAGTAGATGCCAATAACCTTATGCTGGCTAAGGTGAGCAGTGATTATCTTGCCGGCGCTTTAGATGATATCCGCGTCTATAATCGCGCACTCTCTGCTGATGAAATCACAGCTTTAGCTGATAAAAAACAAGGCTTCACTCAACAGCTTACCTGGGAAGGTGATGTAAGCGCATCATGGAATGAACCAACCAATTGGAATAAGGGAAGAGTACCAGCTACTACCGATGCTGTAGTTATCCCCACAGGATGCACTTATTATCCAACCTTACCAGCTAACATAACATTAAGGACTTTGCTAATCAACACCGGCGGCACATTAACATTAGGCGGGTATAACCTCTCTGTTGCTTATTTAACTTGTAATGGTACCTTAACTGCCTCATCAACTGAGCAGATTACAGTAACTAAGGAATTAGATATGACTGGCGCTACCTTTACCAAGGCATCTTCCAAGGTAATCCTCTCAGGTTCTGACACAGCTATTGTAAAGGGAAGCACTACTTTCTATGACTTAAGCTGTACCACAGCAGGCAAGGCCATCAACTTTACTGCCGGTTCAACGCAGACAGTAAGCAACAATTTCACATTAACCGGCACACAGGCCAACCCGCTAACATTACGAAGCACTATAAGCGGGAGCCAGTGGAATTTAAATTGTACTTCCGGTAATGACAGTGTTAACTACATAGATCTTCAGGATTCTAACGCGACCGGCCAGCTTATTGTAGCTTATGACTCCACAGACTCCGGTAACAATATTAACTGGTATTTTGGCGCGGCAGGAGATAATATCTGGACCAATGTCGGGGCAACCGGCTTATTCTCAACCGCGGCCAACTGGTCCACCGGAAGCGTTCCCGGCGCCGATGATAATGTTATGTTTAACGTTACCTCAGTTGCCAACTGCTCAGTAGATGGCGCCTATACAGTTGCCAACTATTTAATGCAGGATGGCTACACAACAACAGACAGCTATGTTACAACCGGCAAGGTTACCTTAGGCTCTATCGTGGACCAGGACCTCACAGTAACTGATACCATAACCATTGATGACGGAAAATTAACAGATAACGCCAGACAGGTTAGCTTTGTTAACTGTTCTATTGCTGATGAAGCGGATCGCCTTACATCAACCGGGACATGGAAACAGACCGCGAGCGGGAATGTTTCCAATGTAAATACTGCTAACCCATTCAGCGCTTATGAATTAACTGATAGCATAACCGCGACTTTAACAAACACCAGTTACACCAGGCACTTAGTATTAGGCGCAAGCGCTGTAATCACCGGCTCAACGATCTATCTCAGAAGTCCTGTTACAGATAATTTTATTGACCAGGGCTCAGGGGCTCTTATCTCTTCACCGGTTAAGATAGAGCTAAGCAGTAACAGAAGCCAGGGGGCCCTTGTTACAGCCGGAGATCTGGAGTATGTTGAGACTAATAATTATATACTCGCTATGACCGGTAACTGGGCAATTGGCGGATACCTCAGGGTATATGGAAACTCCTCAGCAGGTTCAACAGCTTTTCTTGATACCAATGGCCACAATCTTACAATAGGCAGTTACCTGCTTTTGGGCGTCAGCAATATATCTTATTTAGATGGCTATCAGGGAAAGATCCTGTTTAAGACCGGCGCTCATTCTATTCCCGGCAAGATGTACGTTGCAGGAGAATACACCCATGGCACATTTGACTTTGGCTCATCTACAGTGTCAATAGGCGGGAATGTAGATTTTAGATACGCTTCAATTATCCCGGGTACATCCACAATTAATCTGACTGGTGACTCAACGTTCTATTCTATTATTGATTATACTTATAAAGACGCAGGCGACTTGATTGATACTTTGCCCTTTTACAATTTAACCTCCACAGCGGCGGGTAAGACGCTTACTTTTGAAGCCGCAAAGACTGTTACAATTGCCGGCAATCTTACGCTAACCCCCGGACTGGCTAGCCTGCTAACATTACAAAGTACAACACCCGCGACCGCGTGGAATCTGAATATTTCCGGCACCGCGACTAACATGGGCTATTTAAACGTGAGCGACTCTAATGCTTCATCAGGTAAGCCGGTTGTAGCCGCGGTGTCTAATGATGTATCGAATAATACCAACTGGTTCTTTAGCCAGGCAGGAGAGGCTATCTGGACAAATGGCTCGGGGGACAACCTATTCTCAACAGCAACTAACTGGTCAACAGGCACAGTACCTGATGAGACTAATAAGATTATTTTCAATGCTGTTTCTATTGATAGCTGCACAGTGGATCAGGCGGTTTCAGCGACAGAGGTTCTTATTGACGCGGATTACACAGGCACTGTTACCTTGAGCAGTACCGTAGGCGAGAACCTTGTTGTCAGTAATGACTTTATTATAAACAGCGCTACGTCTGTTTTTAATGCCAATAATCGTGATGTAACTATTAGCGGGAGTTTTGATGCTGGTTCTGCCGGTTTGAACAAGATTGGTATGGGCTCAGGCACCTGGACAGTATCAGGGGATTGGATAACAGGTCAGAGCCAATTATACGAGACATCAACAGTCTGCCTTATCGGGACAGGGATATTAAAGACAGGGTGGGAAATGGATATATTTTATAATCTCTCTTTGGCTTATACAGATAAGATTACCACTATAGATTTAATCGGGAACGCGCAGGCCCCGGTTATTCACAACAGCCTTACCTTAAATGGCGGGCAATTTACCCAGGCTGGAATCAATTCACAAAGGTTTATATTAAAGCCTTCGGCCTTGGCATCCACTCCTCTGGTTTTCGCCTCTGCTACTACCATGAGCATAGGAAAGATTGCCTTTTCCCCGGTTACTGCCGGAGCAACAGTAAATGTCGCGGGTGGTAATTACAGCAGTGTTGAGCTGGCTTTACAATCGCGGGCCAATGACCAGATCTTTAATTTAAGTTCGGATATTATTAGTATTGGAAAGATTGATTTAGATATAGCCCCAACCATTACCGGGACAACGTTCAATACCCAGAATTATAATATGGATATCAGCAGTTTAGGCGTGGGCACTGTTGTTGATGCCGGTTCGTTAATCTTTAATGCAGGAACAAGTACAATTACCTTAAATGATGCCGTGGGTTTAGCTGTTGGATATGGTACCCACACGCTTAATATGGGGACTTCTGTCTGGAATGTTGCCGGTGATTGGAAACTTAAGTCCGGTTCAGGTGTAATTAATGTCACCGCTGGCCTTTCTACAGTCAATCTCACAGGCGCGGAAGATATCTCTGTCTATGGTGACAGTTCAGGTAACGCTTCTTTTTATAACCTCTCTATTGCCGGTGTAAAGACAGCTTCTGTGGATAATAACCTTAATGTCAGTAATCAATTTACTCCCAATCAGTCCACGGTCAAATTTATTGCTGTTGATACAGCAAATAGTATTGATATTCCTATCTATGACGCGCTGAGCCCGACACTTAATAAATTTTATAATATTGCCTTTGACGCCGCCGGAGGCGGATGGAGCATAACCAATGAGCTTGAGGTGGATAATGATTTCACCTTAACACAGGGGAGTTTCAGTTCCAATAATAAAGATATCACAATACATGGAGCTTTTATTGCCTCAGGATTCGATATCAGAAGCTATGATTTTGGCACAAGCACAATCAAGGTAGGCAGAGATTGGAATACAAGCGGAACAGGCCTTACCGCGGCAGCAGGTTCATCTACACTTGAATTTATTTCAACAACCGCTGCCAGTATAACCCATGAAGGCATTACAGTGGATACGTTAAGGTGCCTTGCGCCGGGTAAAGCGCTCGCGTTTTATAAAGAGAAGACAATTACCGCGAATGTTACAACGATCAAAGGCGCGGAAGACCCCGGGTTGATAGAATTAAAGAGCACTCATGCCGGCCAAAGCTGGCTCTTTAACTCTACCGGCGCGGCAGAGGTGGATTATGTAAGTATATCGGATTCCAACGCGAGCGGAGGAAATACAATTGTAGCCTCCAGGTCTATTGGTGAAAGTTTTGAGCAGTACCGGAATTACAACTGGGAGTTTATGGCTAACCCGATTATCTACTGGTCAGGCGCTGGTATTGATGATAACTGGTCTACGCCTGAAAACTGGTCAACAGGCACAGTGCCGGGGATAGATGACAATGTTATATTCAGCGCTGTTTCCACGGATAACTGTGTAGTGGACGCGGCGGCAACGATTACCAATTTAACTATTAGTCAGGGTTATACCGGTATAATCAACTTAGGCAATAATCTTACAATAACCAAGGATTTTAAGATTGACCAGGCTGATGCTACATTCAAGGCAAACGCCTATAATGTAATTATTAATGGAAACTTTGATGCTGCTTCAGCCGGGCTGAATAAGATTTATATGGGTTCAGGCGCCTGGACAGTATCAGGCAATTGGGAGACAGCTCTGAGTCAGCAGTATGAGACTTCAACAGTCGCGCTTAATGGCACAGGAACATTAAAGACAGGGCTAGAAAAGGATATATTCTACAATCTTTCATTAGCTTATTCTGACAATATCACTACTTTAGACGCGGCTGACACTACTCAGTCTCCAATTATTCATAATATCCTTACTCTAAATGGCGGGGAATTTAATGAAACAGGAGCTAACACTCACCAGATTGTTTTAAGGCCTTCAGGGGCGTTGTCCACTCCCATGGCTTTTGCCTCTGCTACTACTTTAAGCATTGAGAAGATTATATTCTTCCCAATTGCTGACGGAGCCGAGGTAAATATTAGCGCGGGTGATTACGGCTCTACTACTCTCAGTTTACGTTTAGATAACTTAAGCGGAATTTTCAACTTAGCCGGTGATATTACTGGTACCGGTAAACTGGAAACCGATGTAGACGCGGGATGCACCATAACTATTAATACGCAAAATTACAATATGAGTATCGATAGTCTGGTAATGGGGGTTTCTAATCCATCCGGTTCAACAACCTTTAATGCCGGTTCAGGCACAATCACTTTGAGCGGCTATTTAGGGATCTCCTGGGGTTTCCATAATTTAGATTTAGGTTCTTCTGTCTGGAATGTTGCCGGCGACTGGAGGCTTAAGTCAGGTTCAGCCATAAGCTATGTCAGTATCGGTACCTCTACAGTCAATCTCACAGGCACAACAGACGCCTCTATTTATGGCGCAACCGAGGGTGATGCTTCTTTCTATAACCTCTCTATTGCCAGTGGAAAGACGGTCTCTGTGGATAATAACCTTAAGGTCAGTAATCAATTTACTTCCAATCAGTCCACGGTCAAATTTATTGCTGTTGATACAGAAAATAGTATTGATATTCCTATTTATGACGCGCTGAGCCCGACACTTAATAAATTTTATAATATTGCCTTTGACGGTGCCGGAGGCGGATGGAGCATAACCAATGAGCTTAAGGTGGAGAATGATTTCATCTTAACACAGGGGAGTTTCAGTTCCAATAATAAGGATATCGCGATAGATAGAGATTTCATTGCTTCAGGATCAGATATCAGAAGTTATGATTTTGGCGCAAGCACAGTAAAGATAGGCAGGCATTGGAATACAACCGGGACAGATCTTACCGCGGGCTACGGCACATCTATTATTGAACTTGTATCTATAAACGCGGCCAATATTATTCATGATAACATTGCTTTTTATAATCTAAAATGCCTTGTGCCCGGGAAAACAGTTGTATTTATTAATGGAAAGACAGTTACTGCCAATGCTGTAATTTTCGCAGGCGAGATAGGCAACCGCCTGGTCCTAAAGAGCTCCGCTACCACGTTTGACTGGTATCTTAATTGTGCCGGTTCAGAAATGGATTGTGTAAAAGTGACTGATTCCAACGCGTCAGGAGGGCAAAAGATTATAGCTTCCCGGTCTGAACTGGATTCATTAAGAAATACTAACTGGGAATTTATTGCTGATAGGGTTGTTTACTGGTCAGGCGCGGGGGCAGATAATAACTGGTCAACTCTTGAAAACTGGTCAACCGGTACTGTGCCTGTAGCAGGTGATTTTGTCGCGTTTGGAACAATTTCCACTAAAGACTGCGTAGTGGACCAGGCGGTTACAATCGGGAACATTGCCATTAAAGCAGGATATACCGGAACAGTCAGACTGGATCACGGCTTGACAGTAACCAATGATTTAACTATTGCTCAGGGCACATTCGATGCTAATGGACAGAATGTAACCTGTGTTAATATGGATAATTCAGGCAGTTTAGCCCGTACACTGGATTTAGGCGAAGGCACCTGGACAGTATCAGGTAATTGGAATTTAGACGGGGCCAATCAGGCAATATATACCCGGACTTCTAAAATAGATTTTACAGGGATAGGGCTTTCACTTGTAACCCCGCCAGATAGCGGGAACCTGCCTTTTTACGACTTAACCTGTACACAGCCAGGCAAAATGATCAGATTCAAGGCTGACAGGAGTGTAGATATCAGCGGAACCCTTACCTTTGCAGGTGTAAGCGGAAATCCGGTTAGTTTACGAAGCTCAACAGACGGTATCCAATGGAAGATGAATCTCGCCGGCGCGCTTTTGAATATGGCATATCTTGATGTTCAGGATTCCGATGCCTCTGCCGGCAGTACTGTTTCTACCATAGAATCGACCGGCTCAGGACAAAATAACCTTAACTGGTATTTTGGCCAGGCCGGGGACGTTGTCTGGACCAATGCCGCAGGGGACAACAAGTGGTCCACCGCGACTAACTGGTCAACCGGAACAGTGCCCGGAGCAAGTGACAAGGCGATATTTAACGCCACTTCTATTGCCAATTGTACAGTGGATACAGCGAATACAATAGCAAATTTCGCGATGTTAGATGGTTACGGTACTGGACAGGTTACCATGGGCCTTGCCGCGAGCCTTGCTGTAAGCGATACGATAACTATTAATGATGGAACATTGGTTGATAGCGGCAGGACTATTAGCTTTAGAAGCCTTACCATTCCCAATGAATCGGGCCGTCTCACTTCAACCGGAACCTGGGTTCAGAACGCCAGTGGGGAGATCTCCAATACGCACGATGATAATAAGATTAGCGAATATCAAATAGCTGATAGTATAGTTGCTACTGCTGCCGCGACAGTTTGTGTGAAAAAGATTATCTTAGGCGCCGGCTCCGCTTTCAATAGTGGTTCGCTCCATATACGTTATCCTGTTGAAGCTGATTTTATAGTGCAGGGTTCGGGCGCTCTTATCTCTTCGCCGGTAGAGATAAGGTTGGATACTAACCTGAGCCAGGGGGCTCTTACCACCTTAGGCGCTCTGGCTATTACTTCTGCTACCGCTACCCTTACTATGACCGGTAATTGGAGTATCAACGGAAACCTTTCAATAGCTTATGATTCTTCATCGATCGCGGAGGCCATTCTTGATACTAACGGGAAAAACCTTACTGTAGGCGGAGATCTGAAAGTAGGTTTGAGCATACCGGGTTATGAAGACTGTTATAAAGGAAAGGTTCTCTTTGGAAGCGGTACCCATTCTATTAGCGGAGATATGCGCGCGGGCGGCACTTATACCCACGCTTCTTTTGATTTAGGTTCAAGTACTATATCAATCGGAGGAGACTGTAATTTTAATTATTCCAGTGTCACCGTAGGGACCTCTACAATTAACTTGATTGACGGCGCTGTTTCAACTCTTTACGCCTGTACCGATGCCCCTGACGCGGATAAGATACCTTTCTACAATTTAACCTGTACCACTGTTGGTAAGGCCATAAATTTTGAGGTGGGAAAGAATATAAATATTGCCAATAACCTCACCCTAACCGGCTCACAGGCTGACCCGATAATATTAAATAGCACAACACCCGGAACAGCATGGAACCTGAATATCTCCGGCTCGGCAACTAATATGGGATATGTAAATGTTATGGATTCCAACGCCTCCGGTGGTAAGGCTGTCACAACTGTGGCATCAACAGATTCAGGTAATAATATCAATTGGTTCTTTAATGAAGCGGGTAATACTTACTGGACAAACGCTTCAGGAGACGGTAAGTTTTCCACTTCTTCTAACTGGTCAACAAACGCGGTGCCGGGAATAGATGATAGAGTTATATTCGGCGCTGTTTCCACAGATAGCTGTACAGTGGATGGAACGGTTATAGTAGCAGGCTTTAAACTTGACGAGGATTATACAGGAACAGTTACTTTAAGCAGTGTTGGGGGCCAGAACCTTACAATAACCGATGATTTAACTCTTGCTCAAGGCACATTTGATGCTAATGGAAGAGACGTTGTCTGCGCGAATGTGATCTCTAACAGCGGTTTAGGGCGGACCATCCGGCTTGGTGAAGGCTCTTGGCGAGTCTCTGGAGATTGGGATACAAGCGGAGCCAATCTTACGATGTATTACGAAACCGCCGGCGTAGATTTGGTAGGAACAGGGACAGTAAAGTCAGATAAGTTTTATAATCTCAATTGCGCCCATAGCGCTGAAACCACGACTCTCTTATCGACTATTCAGATAGAAAATATCCTTGAGCTTTACTCCGACGGTACCCTGACCGGCGGGGCGTTCCAGTTATTAAGATCAGACGCGGATCCGATCTCTATTATCGGAGCAACCGAGCCTGCCATAGCTTCGTCTGTTGAATACCGGCCTGAAAATAGTATTACTGCGGCAGGGCACGCCTTTGCCGGTGATATTATATTTAATCCCTATAGCAATATGACAATTACGCTGTCGTCCGATCTTAGCGCGCAGGGGGATATCAGTATATACAGCTTTAGAGATGGTTATGACTCCTGGTTAGGGACAGTTGATACTAATGGTGTGAATATATCATGCGACAATTTGTATATAGGTTATACTGCCAATTTCGCGAGAGGTAGGATATACCTTAAGACAGGAACCCATACCGTATCAGGTAATATAGAAAAGTATCCCGGCTCTGTTAATAATTTGGATGATTATATATATTTTAATTCAGCAACAGTATCTATAGGGGGCAATTTAGACTTACGTAATATTGAGGCAGTAGATGCCGGTTTATCCGCAGTTAGCTTTATCGGGGAAGGCGCGTCATATCTTTACGCTATTGACAGGGGCCCTGATATCGATAAGATACCGTTTTATAACTTAACCTGCGCCTCTGCCGGTAAGACCGTTAAGTTTGAGGCAGGAAAGGATGTCAATGTTGCCAATAACCTCACCCTGACCGGCTCACTGGCTAATCCGCTAATATTAAATAGCACAATAGCCGGAACAGCCTGGAACTTAAATCTATCAGGCGCGCCGATCAATATGGCATATTTAGATGCTAAGGATTCTAACGCGTCCGGCGGTAAGACTATTTCTGTTATAGAATCTACTGATTCAGGGAATAATACTAATTGGTACTTTGGCGAGGCCGGAGACACGGTCTGGACCAATGCTTCGGGAGATGGGTTATTCTCTACCGCGAATAACTGGTTAGTGGGGGAAACCCCCGGAGCAGGCAGTAATGTTATATTCAACGCTACCTCAATTGATGACTGCATTGTGGATCAAGCAGTTACAGTTGCCAACCTTATTATTGGTTCAGATTATATTGGCAAGGTTGTCCTGAGCGCTTATGCAGCACAAGATCTTAATATAACTAATGACTTTAGTATAAATAGCGCCCAAGCTGTTTTTGATGCCAATGATAGAGATGTAATTATAGGAAGAGACTTTAGCGCCGCTTCCGCGGGAGAGAATAAGATTTATATGGGTTCAGGCACCTGGACAGTATCTGGAAACTGGGAAACATCCCAGAGCCAGTTGTATGAAACCTCTGCAGTCTTTCTTAATAGCACAGGGACATTAACCACCGGGCAGGATAGAAATATATTCTATAATCTATCTTTGGCCTATGCTGATAAGGCTATTACATTGAGCTTAGGCGATAGCTCGTATGGCGCGTATATCTATGGTACTCTTACTTTGAACGGAGGAACCTTCACAGGAACCGGGGCTGTTCGCCTTCCCAAATCAGGCACATCTCTGGTATTTGCCCAGCCTACTACAATCGATATCAGCGGGATCGATTTTGTCGCTACCGGCGCGGGAACAACTCACGATATTGCAGGCGGGGATTATGGAAACACACCGCTTAGATGTTTGCCATTGGCAATTAATACAATATATAATCTTTCCGGAGACATAACCACTACTCAAAGCATATCTGTAAACGGTAATGGCCAGACAGGAATAGTGTTTAATACTCAGGATTACAATATTGCCTGCTCATCATTAGGAATCGGCAGTGGGACCGCGGGCATTGTCAGCGGAGTTATCGTAAATGCCGGTTCAGGCACAATCTCCTTAACGGATGGGGGCTTAAGCCTGTTAGCTTCTGATTGCGGCGTACAATATATTAATATGGGTTCATCCATCTGGAATGTCAGCGGCCAGTGGAGACTAAGAAATGGTACCGGCCTGATCAGCATTGATGCTGGTACTTCAACAGTCAACTTCATTGGAACCGAAACCTCTGCCCTGACTGCTGATAATATTGGAAATCTTGCTTTCTATAACCTGAATTGCGTTTCCGCGGGTAAGATCCTTAATTTCGAGGCCGCGAAGACCATTACAGTTGCGAACAAGCTTATTTTAACCGGCTCACCGGTTAATCAACTAATATTAAATAGTACAATATCCGGAACAGCATGGAACCTGAATGTCTCCGGAGGCGCTTATAACCTGGGATACTTAGATGTTAAGGACTCTGATGCTTCAGGCGGAAAAAAGATTGCCACTGCGGCATCCAATGATCTGTCAAATAATACTAACTGGTACTTTGGCGCGGCAGGAGACGTTGTTTGGATGAATGCTTCAGAAGACGGCCTCTTCGCCACCGCGGATAACTGGTCAACAGGCTCAGTACCTGGGGTAAATGATAAGGTGATATTCAATGATATGTCAACTGCCGACTGTTTAGTGAATCAGGCGGTTTCAACAGCAGGCTTCACTATTGACGCTGGTTATACAGGTACAGTCACCTTAAGTACCAGCATAGGTGAGAACTTTAATGTAGCTGATGACTTTATTATAAATAGCCCGGCCGCGGCGTTTGATGCCAATGACCGGGATCTATTCGTGGGGAGAGATTTTGACGGCGCTGCCGCCGGTTTGGATAAGATTAGTATGGGTTCCGGCACCTGGACAGTATCCAGGAACTGGGTTACAAGCCTGGATCAGCAGTATGAGGCCTCCACAGTCTCCCTTAATGGCACAGGGACATTAAGAACCGGGCCGGATAAGAACATATTCTATAATCTCTCATTGGCCTATCCCGGCGAGGCTACCACTTTTGACTTAATTGCCAGCGCGCAGGGCCCGATTATTCGCAATACTCTTACTCTAAATGGGGGGACATTTAACCAGACAGGAGCTAATATACAGCAGATTATGGTAAAGTCCGTTGGCACAACTACTCCTATAGTCTTTGTCGCGCCTACCGACGTAAACATAGATTCGATCTGCATCTGGCCGGTTCCTGTGAGGGCAACAGTAAATATTGCCGGTGATAATTACGGTAGTGCCGGGCTGACCCTGCGCCCGGAGGCAAATGACGTAATCTTTAATTTAGTCTCTGATATTACCGCTACAGGAAAGGTCGATGTCTATAGCCCGGCAGGCATTACCGGAACAACAATCAATACCCAGGGTTATAATATGGATATAGGTAGTTTAGATGTGGGTACTGTTGTCAATGCCGGTCCATTGATACTTAATGCCGGCTCAAGCACAATTACCTTAAATGATGCCGCCGGCCTGGTTGTCCAGCACGGTACCCATACATTTAACCTCAATTCTTCTATCTGGAATGTCGCGGGTAACTGGAAGCTTAAGTCCGGTACCGGGGCGATTAACGTCAGCGTTGGTACCTCTGCAATCAATCTTATTGGCGCGGCAGACATCTCTGTCTATGGCGATAGTTCAGGTGACGCTTCTTTTTATGACCTTACTATTGCTGGTGGAAAGACGGTCTCTGTGGATAATAACCTTAATGTCACTAATCAATTTACTCCTAATCAGTCCACAGTCAAATTCACGGCTATTGATACAGGAAATACTATTGATGTTCCATTAACCAGCTCTTTTTATAACCTTACCCTTGATGGCGCCGGGGGTGGCTGGAGTATAGCAAATGAGCTTAAGGTGGATAATGGCTTTACCTTAACCCAGGGGAGTTTCAGTTCTAATAATAAAGATATCACGATAGACGGAGCTTTTATTGCCTCAGGCTCAGGTATCAGAAGTTATGACTTTGGCACAAGCACAATCAAGGTAGGCAAAGATTGGAATACAAGCGGAACCGGCCTTACCGAGGCAGGAGGGTCATCCACACTTGAATTTATTTCAACAACCCCTGCCGGTATAACCCATGAAGGTATTACAGTGGATACGCTAAGGTGTACAGCACCGGATAAGGCGCTTACATTTTATAAAGAGAAGGCTATTACCGCCAATGTTCTAATCTTAAAAGGCGTGAAGGATCACTTGCTGGTATTGAACTGTTCTCATGTTGGGAGCAGTTGGTTCCTTATCGGTACAGGTTTGACTGATGTGGATTATGTCAGCGTATCTGATTCCGACGCGTCAGGCGGAAACATAATTACCGCGTCCAGGTCCGTTGGTGAGGAGGCTTATTACAATAATACCAACTGGCAATTTGTGGAGCAGCCGATTGTCTACTGGTCAGGTTTAGGCGCTGATAACAACTGGTCTACTTCTTTGAACTGGTCAACCAACGTTGTGCCGGTTACAACTGACATCATTGTCTTTGGAACACTTTCTACCAAGGACTGCGTAGTGGACCAGTCAGCAGCAGTAGCGAGCCTGAGATTTGGCGAGGGCTATACAGGCACAGTTACGTTGAGCGGTATCGCGGGCCAGAACCTTGCAATAACCAATGATTTAACCCTGGTTCAAGGCACATTTGATGCTAATGGCCGGGACATAACCTGTACTAATATGAATGCCGCGGGTAGTTTAACCCGCGTACTTGATTTAGGTGAAGGAACCTGGACTGTATCGGGAAATTGGAATGCGAGCGGGACTAATCTGACTATTGAGCCGCGAACCTCTACAGTAGATTTAATTGGAACAGGGAGCGTGGAGACCATGAACAATAATTCCTCTCCCTATGATTTTTATAATTTAACCTGCGCTCACAATGCGAAGGCCACTACTACTTCAAGCGCCCTTAATATATCAAATGTGCTTTCTACCTATTCCGGAGGAGGCATAACAGGGGAACATACAATAAGTTTATACAGATCAGACGGTGACCCCATAGCCAATACCGGAGCAACAATATCTTCGGTAATACAATACAAACCAGCGGCTAATATTACCGTAACCGGCCATACCTTTAGCGGCCAGCTTTATTATTACGCGAGAGAGACCGCGGTTATTACATTATCATCCGATGTCAGCGCGGAAAATATTTACGTATACGGCGCCGGCGCTAAGACCTGCTCACTCGATACAAACGGGCATAATCTCTCCTGCGATCTTTTGTACATAGGCAGCGGTTCAGATAAGAAAGGCGCGATATATTTCAGGACAGGAGAGGGCCATACTATTACAGGTTTGCTGTCAAGAGAGGGTGGCGCTACGGTAACCGGAAACATAATGAACTTCGGCTCATCAACAATAAACATAGGCGGCGACTTAGACTTAACCGGTATTACTGTAACTCCCGATTCAGCTACAGTTAATTTCAATGGCTCAGGAACCTCGATACTGACTGCTGATGATTCAGGCAACCTCCCCTTTTACAACCTAACCTGCGCCTCTGCCGGCAAGACTCTCAATTTCGAGGCAGGAAAGAATGTGAATATTGCCAGCAATCTTACTCTAACCGGCACACAGGTTGACCCGCTAACATTACAAAGCACTATTGCTGAAACAGCCTGGAACCTGAATGTCTCCGGTTCAGCCAGTAATATGGGATACTTGAATGTCAAGGATTCCAACGCGTCAGGCGGAGCTTCTATTTCAACCGTAGGATCAACAGATTCAGGAGGGAATACAAACTGGTTCTTTAATGAAGTAGGCAACAACTATTGGGTAAATTCCTCAGGAGACGGCCTCTTCTCAACCGCGGCTAACTGGTCTACAGGAAGCGTTCCCGGTGTTGGTGATAATGTTGTATTTAACGCCACCTCAACTGCCAACTGCCTGGTGGGCGGGGCATATACAGTAGCGAACTGGACAATGCATGATAGCTACACAACAACAGACAGCTATCTTACAACCGGCAAGGTCACCTTAGGCTCTATCGCGGGCCAGGACCTCACAGTAACTGATACCATAACCATTGATAATGGAAAATTAGTAGATAATGACAGACAAGTCAGCTTTGTTAATTGCTCTATCGCGAATGAAGCGGATCGCCTTATATCAACCGGAACCTGGAAACAAGCCGCGAGCGGGAATGTTTCCAATATGAATGTTGTTAACAAATTTAATACTTATGAATTAGATAGCAGTGTAAGCGCAACCTTAACAAACGCTGTTTACGTTAACGCCCTTATATTAGGTAATAATTCTGAAGTTTCCGGCCAGGCGCTCTATCTCTATCAACCCGCGGCAGATAATTTTATTACTCAGGGCTTAGACGCTGTTATCTCTTCGCAGGTTTATATTGACCTAAATGCTTACAGGACTCAGGGCGCGCTTAGTTTTGCCGGAGACATAGAACTTACGGGAAACAGCAATACTCTTACCATAAGCAGTGATTGGACTATTGCCGGAAACTTTATAATTAATAGTAACAGCCCTATTACCCAGAGTTTATCCGCTCTTACTATGTCAGGCGACAATAAGGCCTTGACCGCGCCGGATGATTTAACCCTGGCAACCTTGAACATGACAGGCGCAACAGGACAGGAACTTATTTTAAGCGGGAACTTTATTATTACCAGCCAGTTTACACCAGGCACATCAACCGCGAAATTCATTGCAGCCGCAACCGGCAAAGAGATCAACATCCCGATATATAACGCGGCAAGCCCTGATATAAATAAATTCTATAACCTGACCTTTGACAGTGCCGGCGGCGGATGGAAGACAGTAAAGAATCTACAGGTTGGCAATGATTTTAGTCTTACACAAGGCGCGTTTACTGATAATAATAAATACATTACTATAGAGAACAGCCTGATTGCCAGCGGCTCATCCACGCGCAGTTTGACAATGGGCGCGTTTACCTGGACAATAGGGGGCAGCTGTGATCTCAGCGGGACAGGAATGAGCCTGAATATGGGTGGTGTTACATTATCAATAGGTGGAAGCTGGGATTCTACAGGTTCTAATACTGTTGATATAGGCAGTTCTACTGTGAATCTGATTGGTACAGGCACAATAAAGACAGCTGAAGCTGTGGATACTTTTTATAATCTCTCCTGCGCGGCCGGTGATAAGACCACTACGCTAAATTGCGCGAGCATCGCGATTGAGCCTTATATTACGGGAAGACTTACATTAGGTACAGGCACCCTGGCTAAGACCGGGGCTAATAGCGGGGTTCTATCTTTGCGTAGTATCGGCGCCCCTCTTGTTTTAGGCGCGGGCACAATAACTGACGTTGTTATTCGTTATAAACCGGCATCAGGCGGTACAGTAAATATTACCGGCGGAGACTATGGTGCCGGTATAATCGATGCTTATTCTACGGTTGCCGGGGTAAGTTATGGCTTAGCAGACAGTATTACCGGAGCGAGCGGTTTAAATATCTATTCAAATACCGGTATAACCACTGCCTTTAATCTGAATGGTAAGGACCTGGCTTGTTCATATTTGAGATTAGGAAAGGCCGCGGCTGCCGGGGCGATAACCATTAATTCCGGCTCAGGTAAGGTTACCTTTACTACCGCGGACGGCCTATCTGTTAATACTGACGGCGGCAGTCATACCCTTAATTTAGATTCTTCAACCTGGAATATTAAGGGTAATTGGAAACTTACCGCAGGTACAGGGGCAATTACTGCTAATCCGGGCACATCTACGGTGGTCTTTACCGATAACCTGATAGATTCTTATATCTATGGTGATAATACATTCTATAATTTTAAGTGTTTAACTCCCGGTAAATTGTTCTATTTTGAAGATGCTAAGACGCAGACCATCAGTAACAATATAATCCTCAGCGGCGGTTCAACTTCTACACGTATGCTTTTGCGCGGGATATCAGGAGGTGATTGGAAGCTAAACATAGCCGGTTCAGGCACAGTGGTCTATGTTGATGTTGCCCATTCCGATGCCTCAGGCGACAAGGCTATTGTCGCGGCAGGTTCACTGGATTCAGGTTATAATACCAACTGGACATTTACCGAGGCAGGCCTGGTTTACTGGACCGGTACAGGGGAAGATAATAACTGGTCAACCCTGGAGAACTGGAGCATGGTGGCTGTTCCCACAGCCACAGATGTTGTAGCCTTTGACCAGACATCAATTAAGAACTGCACAGTGGATGTAGCGGCTAATGCAAAGAGTATTACTATAGATGCCGGGTATACCGGAACAATCACCTTAGGGGCAAACCTTAGCACAGTTGAAGACTTTACCCTGGTTCAGGGCGGGTTTAACGCGATAAGTTACAATGTTTCTATCGGCAGGAATATGACTGCTTCAGGCGCGCTGACCCGGGCATTGAGTTTAGGTTCTGGTAGCTGGAGTGTGGATGGTAACTGGGATACTGGCGGGAGTAATCTTACTCTTGGTTTTTCCACAGCGAGTTTAGAGATGGGCGGCGACGCGATTACAATGAATGGCGCTGATTATACGTTTAACTCTCTTACGCTTTCCGGGGCAGCAAGCGCGGGCATTACCTGCAGCGGAAGTTTTGATTGCGGGACATTGAGCAGTCCGACGATTAAGCCGTCAATTACATTTACAGCTAATACAGCAGGTAAGACGTTTGAGAGCCTGAGCCAGGAGTTTTTAAATGTTACCTTTAGCGGGGCAGGAGGCGCCTGGACATTAAGCGATGATCTGGCCTTATCCGGAACCCTGGCCATCAGCGCCGGAACTCTGATTGATAATGCCAGGGCAATCAGTTTTAAGGATCTAAATATCGCAAATTCTGCCGGACTCTTAACCTCAACGGGCGCCTGGACACAGGCTGATAGCGGCACGATTACCTCTGCTAATAGCTCCAATAAGCTTGCTAAACTCTCTGTCTGCGCAACGGGCAAGACTACTACATTAGGCAGTGATATCTACACGGATATAATTGAGTTTGCCGCGGGTACCCTGGCAGGAAGCGCGAAGACTCTTTATATCTTGGGTGATGCCAATTCTATTATCTCTCCAACAGCTTTCACAGTCTCTTCAGCTTTGACAGGGATTAAGACTGAAAATCATACTACTCAGGGAGTTTTCCATCTGCCGGACGGTTTAGTAACCGGTTATATTGACTGGTATCGAAATACCGGTGATGGCGCGATTACAGTTACCGGCAACTGGGACTTTGGCAATAACAAGGCGCGGTTCTATGAAAACGCGGGCCAGGCAGGGGTAATCAATTTAGGTGTTTATAATTTAACAGCCGGCGAGATAAGCTTAGGCTACGGCATAGATAATAACTGTTATTTGGATTTAGGAAGCGGGACACATTCTATCGGCTTATTCAGCAAGGCCTATTCCGAGACACCTACAGGTACCCTGAGTTTGGATTTAGGCTCATCAACAGTCAATAATTATTCCGGGAGCTTAGACTTAACCTCGTTTACCTTTGATTGCGGCACGTCCTTGATTAACTTCTCAGGCGGCAGCGGGGCTAAAACTATTACCACTGCCGATAAGACGCTATATAGCTTAGGTTTTAATGACGCGGATTCCACTTATCTCCTGCGGGATGATCTGACTATTAAAGGTGACCTTTCTCTTGCCAACGGCACATTTACCCACAATAGCAAGAAGGTTATTTTGACTGGCCAGGATATAACCGATATCAGCGGCGAATTCACATTTTATGACTTAGAATGCGCAGTTGGCGGTAAAGAGATTAATTTTGAGTCAAATAAGGCGCAGACAGTAGAGCATCTATTTACCATAACCGGCACAAGCGGCAGCAGGATTAAGCTGTCCAGTCAGGCTCAAGGGACACAATGGAGCATTAATGCCTTGAGCGCGGATGTTCTGTTAGCCGAGGTAAGGGATTCAAACGCGCTGACTGAAATTACCGCGGTAAGGTGCGTTGATACGGACAACAATACCAACTGGGTCTTCTTACCGATTATTGCCTGGGATGGCGGAGGCTCTACCAACAATTGGTCTGAGGCAGCTAACTGGGAAGATGATACCCTGCCTACAGCAGATGACAGTATAATCTTTGATATTACTTCCACCAAAGACTGCACTATTGATATCGCGGTTACGGTCAAGGACTTTGTTGTGGATAATACATATACCGGCACGGTTACAATAGGAAGCAGTGGCAGCCTAACCTCCAATGATACTATTACGTTTGATGGCGGTACATTTGTTGACAATGGCAGGACAGTTAATTTTAAGAATCTGATAATTGCCGATGAAGCAGGTAGATTGACTTCCACGGGCACATGGAATCAGGTTGAGGCCGGCACAATAAATTCTCCCAATAGCGCTAATAAGTTTTACAAACTTTCTATTACCGCGGCTGATAAGATTACCACCTTTGCCAGCGATATCTATACTAATATAATTGAATTTGGCGGCGGCACTTTAGTTGGCGCTGAAAAGACACTCTATGTTTACGGTAATATAAATTCAATTATCTGCCCTGCTGTCTTTACCGTAGGCTCTACCTTAGCCGGGATTAAGACTGAAAATCACTCTGTTCAGGGCGCATTCCACCTGCCTGATGATTTAGTGAGCGGGTATATTGACTGGTATCGGGACAGCGGTGCTATTTCAGCAACAGGAGCCTGGGACTTTGGCAATAGTGATGTGCGCTTTTATGCTGATGCCGGTGTTACCGGAGTGATAAATTTAGTAGCTAATAACCTGACAGCCAGGAATGTACTCCTGGGTAAAGATGACGGAGCAGGCAATAACTGCTATCTCAATTTAGGAAGCGGAACGCATACTATCAAGTCTCTTTCAGGAGCGGTAACCGGCACTTTAGAATTACAGTTTAGCTCAAGCGCGCTTAACTGCACAGGGGACATTGACCTGACCAGCATCAATCTCATTGCCGGCACTTCTACAGTCAATCTTACCGGCACCCTGATACAGAATATTACTACCGGCGCTAATTCCTTTAACGCGGTGAATTTCAGCGGAAGCGGGCCGTTTAATATTATCGGTGATTTTACCGCGTCTTCAGCAGTAGTAACCGGGGTCAGGCAGATCGATTGCTCAGGCTCATTCGCGCTCTCTTCAGGGTTTGAGCCGGCATACTCCACAGTAACCATGATATCTACTGTCAGCGGTAATACCATTGACATGCCTCTGGCAAGTTCGTTCTATAATTTAGAATTTAACGGCGCGGGCGGAGAATGGACTCTGCAGAGAAACCTTACAGTGGATAATACGCTTTCAATAACCGCGGGTAAGTTTATTGATAATGCTAAGGCAATATCAATCAGGAATATCTCTATTGCCGATAGCGCGGGCCTGCTCACATCCACCGGCACCTGGACTCAGGCCTCAAGCAATGACGGACAGTTCAGATGCCCGAACAGCGCGAGCAGGATTAGCACGCTCTCTATCTGCGGCACCGGGATTACCACTACTTTTAGCGGAGACGTGGCCTGTGATACAATAGTCTTTGGAAACGGGACATTAGTAGGCGCGGCGCACAATCTTTATGTTTACGGAACAGTAAACTCAATAGAATGTCCAACAGTATTTACAGTCAACTCGGCCTTATCAGCAATCTATACTGAAAACCATACTTCCCAGGCCGTGTTCCATCTGCCTGATGGCCTGGTGATTGATAGAGTCTTCTGGTTGGCTGATACCGGTTACTTAGATGCCAATGGTGACTGGGACTTTGGCAATAATAACGTGGCGCTTTATACTACATCCGCTGCTTTAGGTACAATCAGGCTCTCCACTTTTGGCTTAACCTGCGGAGGACTGCAATTAGGTACTTCCCAGGGCGCGAATTATCCGGCGTATCTAAACTTAGGAAGCGGCACACATAATGTGGGTACTATTTCCAAGGCCTATGTCGGCACGCCTACAGGAAGCTTAAACCTGCTGATGAGCAGTGCGGCAGTCAATTGCTCCGGGTCAATAGACTTTACCAATATCCTGGTCAATAGCTCTACCTCTACGCTCAATATGCAGGGCTCTACAGGCGCCAGGCCTTTAACTTTAGCTTTACAGGAATTGAATAATCTTAATTTCAATGATAATGATACTACCTGGACTCTGCAGGATAGTTTGACTGTTAAGGGAGACCTCTCTCTGACCGCGGGCACATTTACTCATGCCAATAAAAAGGTGATTATCAGCGGAGCAGGTGTTTCCAAAGTTTCTGGGAGTTTCACGTTTTATGATTTTGAATGTACCTCGCAGGGTAAAGAGATCCAGTTTGAGGAGACAAAAACGCAAAAAGTAGAAGGCACTTTTACTATAACCGGCAGTGCCGTGGGACAGATAAAATTATACAGCCAGAGCCTGACTGATAAGTGGTTTTTAAACCCAACCAATGTCAGCGTTGCTTATGCTAATGTGTGTGATTCTACTAGCTTAAAGACTATCGTGGCGATTAATACTATCGATTCAGGTAATAACACAGGCTGGATAATCGGCGGGTCTCTGAATATAACCAGTCCTGCTCAAGCTGAGCGCTTATATGCGACTCAGGACACTGAGATTAGCTGGCAGACAGTGAGCGGGATTACCCAGGTTATGCTTTACTATGCTACCAATGCCGGCGCGGCTGAGCCGGTCTGGAAGACAATAACATCAGCAGCAATTACTAATACCCCTGATGCTGTTACTACTTATCAGTGGGTAGTGCCGGATGATATTTCCGCGGATTGCAAGATTAAGGTAGTGACAGTGGTTGGGGGAGAAGTGGCTGATGAACTTTATGATACTTCAGGGATTTTTGAAATAATGGGCGTGCTGAATCTGGCCTATCCTAATGTAGAGGGCATCGGCTGGCTAATTGATACCCAGCGCAGGATTGAATGGACCGCTACAGGCACGGTCAGCGATGTAAAGATATACTGTTCAACCGAAGGCCCGAACGGGCCCTGGGGGGATCCTATAGGCGTGACCGCGACAAACCAATATTATGACTGGCGGCCGAGCGATACTTACGGCAGCGCGTTCCGTTCGAGTAATTGTTATATCAAGATAACCGATGACCGTTATGAAGATGTTGTTTATGATGTTTCAGATTATCCATTTACACTTGGCGAGGGCAGTATCAGCGATGCGATTGTAACTGATCTTTCCGGTGTAGGCAAGACCGCCTTAGCCAGCGGCTCGTCTTATCAGGTGCGCTGGACCACTATGGGCACTGTCGAGACAGTGGATATCAGTTATTCTATTGACAGCGGAGTGAGCTGGACTGCTATTGCGAGCGCGGTAACCAATGATGACAGATACGACGGGGTGAATGATGTTGGCCCGTGGCTGGTTACGCATACCTTAAGTGATAATGTCCTTGTAAAGGTAGTTGATAGTTTTGATCCAAATATTTTTGTTAAAGGTGAGGCCATAAGTATTAAGGCACCGTTTACGATTACCGCGCCGGAAGAGGCAGAGATAGCTTTAGGAGGCACTGATTATACGATTATCTGGGAGACTTTGGCTGGTTTGACCATTGCTAATGTAAAGCTCGAATATTCTTTCACCGGCAGTGCGCCCTGGACAGAGATTAATACCGGAATTTATACCGCGGCCAATGACTGGTCAGAAAGCTGGCAGGTGCCGGAGGATTCAGCTTCCGTGGTCAGGCTGAGGATAAGTGATACCGCGGATACTACAGGATTTGCCTATGGGCTTTCTCCCTCTTTTAAGGTGAAGCGCGGAGCAGTAACTGTGAAGACCCCTAATACTGCCGTAGTCTGGAAAGTTGGTGAGGGGCATGAGATTGAATGGCTTATCACAGGTAATATTACAGATGTGAAACTCTATTACTCTGTAGATGGAGATCAGCCTACACCTACATGGAAACCTGTGATTGACGACAGTCTCAATGCCGGTTTAGGGAAATATATGTGGGCTGTCCCTGATGATGTCTCGAACAATTGTCTGGTCAAGGTAGTAGATGCCACTGATCCGGATATAGTTGATCTCTCTGATGCGTTGTTTAGCATTAGGCCTATTTTTAGGTTGACAACGCCTAATGGCGGGCAGAACTGGGTTGTGGGAAAGCCCTATGATATCCAGTGGACAACTATAGGGACCGTAGCCAAAGTGATGCTGGAATATTCCCCTAATGGTGGCAGCGAGTGGTTTGGTATAGTCTCTACACCTATAAATAACATGGGTCCTTACTCCTGGGTAGTGCCTGAGGCCGCGTTATCTGATAATAACTGCCTTGTTAATATCAGCAGTTCTATTGATTCGGCTGTATTTGATAAGTCTGATAACCCATTTACTGTCTCTTTAGCGAGTATTGCAATTACCGCGCCGGATGAGGGTGATATTTGGGCAAGAGGCCTTAATAAAGAGATTACCTGGAGCAGTGATGGGACGGTCTATGATAATCTGACTATTGAATATTCTATGTCAGGTGATTTTACCGATGCTGTTGTGATTGGCTCAAACGAAACAAATGACGGGAGTTTCTGGTGGAACATAACCGAGGCCATCTCTGTCTCAAACACAGCCAGGATCAGGGTTAAGGATATGACATGGGCAGATAAGGACCGCAATGTTTTTGGGGTATCTGGTGAATTTGAAATAGCTGTGCCCAGAATTGACCTCATTCAGCCCAATGGCGGCGAGCGCCTTGAGATCAGCACTGATTATGAGATTAAATGGACATGTGTTGGCGGAATCAGTAGCACGGTGAAAATAGAGTATTCTCCTACTGGTGACTTTGTTGGCGATGCTCATTTAATAACAGCCGCAACTGATAACGACGGCAGTTTTCTCTGGGAAAATATACCTGACGCTATCTCTGATACTGTTAAGATCAGGGTGTATGATGTGCAGAATCTTAGCATATATGATGGATCAGACAATGTACTCAGTATTATCGGTGTTTTGAATCTCTCTTTACCTGCCGCGGAAGAAAAATTATTTGTCAGTATAGATACAATCACCGGTTGGAATACTACAGGGAGCATTAGCCAGGTTAGACTGAGTTATAGTGCGGCCGGTGAAGGTGAAAGCGCTGTCTGGTATAATATGGCCAACCAGAAATTGGACGACGGGTATGAGAAGACCCTGGTGGATAATGGCGGGACCTATGCCTGGACTATCCCTGATATCGTTTATATGGATAATTCTCCCAATACTGATGTCTTTTTCAAGGTAGAAGACTCGAATGATCCGCTGGTTTATAGCACGCGGAAGTTTACAGTCAGTTATTATCTGGTTAAGTGGGAGGTAAAGGACGCTGACGGCTTGATAGGGCAACTTAATGCTTTATCCTTAGTAACTACTTATGTTACTGGTGAAGCCTTTGAATCCAGGACCGGTTTAAGGTCACCGATAGAACTCTACTATTATCCCGGGGCTAAATATAACAGCACCTGGTCAAGGGATGCCTATCTGGATGTCTCTGTAAATGGTTGGATAGCGGAAAATGATGGCCACCAGAACGACCTGGTTAAGGTGCCTACTAAACTTGTGCTAAAAGAACGGACTGTCTATTCCGAAATTTACTACAATGCTGATAACGATACACTTACTTTGAGCGCCTGGTTACAGGAAGAGGAAAAGATGATTTCCAAGTCTAACATAGACCCTGATCAATTTGACCAGCTAGCTGATTATTATCTGGTAAACATAGTTGATGAGAATGATATAGAAGTGATTACCTCAGCCAAAGCTGAAACTACCTTGAATACCAGCGGAGTATTTGTCTCCAGGTGGAATAGTCTGGGAGCTGACAAAATACTTACCAGCTCAAAGAGGTATTTTGCCAGGATACTTATAGTCTATGAAGGCTCCCCGCATTATAGCGGGGCATCGTTTGAAATTACCGAAGCAATGGCTATTCAGGAGATTACCACCCGCTTGGGCGTAGAAGAGGGTGAAACAGTAGTCAGCCTGGTTGAGAGCAAGATGGGTACGGTAGCGACTACTATAGCAGCTAAGATTGATGTTGAGGCTTCTACTACTCAGACAGCAATAGCAGCCAGGGCATCAGAGACCCAGACAGCTGTAAGCATCATAGGTTCTACCCTAACCTCAAGAGTTGCTGAGACAAAAAGCGCATTGGTAACTCAGGTCCAATTAGAGAGTGCTTCACGTATCTTAAATCAGCAGAGTACTATTCGCACTAATGAGATCCTAGCTGTCAGGTACAAGACTACCTCTGGGCTCGCACCCAGTATAAGCGTATATGACCCAAAACATAATAAGCGGGTATCAGATGAATTGATGACAGAGACCATAACAGGCATTTCCGGAATATATGAGTATAAAGTTAGATTTCGCTGGGGAGAGGGTGAGCATACTATTGTTTGTCAGGAAGTAGCTACAGGAACCCTTGATGGTATGAATATCGAAGTTATCTCAACAGACTTGGAAGATATCTCAGGCGCTATAACTACTGCTACAGCCACAATGGCTGGTATAGATACAGATGAGTTAGGGATGATGAGTTCGAAGGTTGCGGAGATAAACGCGTTTGTTAGCAAGATGGTTAGCAGTGTCGATAGCCTTTCCGAGCTTAGGACAAAGACAGAAGGCCTGGCTACTGATGCTACTGATGCTATCTATAAGCAGTTAGAGGTAGCTACAAATAAGCTTAGAGAGATAAATGAGGGCCAGGGCATTAAGATAGAGAAGATGTACGACCTTAGCGAAGAACAGGCAGGCGACACTGATTATATTAAGAATAAGACTCTGGAGATCAAGGCGCTGGTAGAGCTCAGCCAGGATATCCTATCCAAGACAGATGATGCGCCAATAGTTAAGAGCTGGCTCGAATCCAGCATGGAAATTGACTAATGTTACAAGCGTATTATATAAATGATTTTATTAAATAGTATTAAACAATGACAGTGCTCTATTAATTAAATAGGGCACCGTCTCTATTTAAAAAGAGATAGAAGAGATAAAAAAGATAGAGGAGTAGAAAAGATGGGAAGAAAATGGATAGGATTGATTTTAATGGTAATTATTTTTTGTTTTTTAGCTACGGAGGCAAGGTGCAACATTGTTTTAAAGACCTTAGTAGTCAACCCTTCCAAAACAAAGACCCAGACAGCCATACTTAAGGCCTATCTGCCCAAAGAGGCAACCGCTGATGACATTGTTGATTTAGGGGATTTAAAGATAGATTATGATATCCAAAAAGGGCTCTATTTTGTTTACAACAAATATGAACTTAAGCCAGGAGAGAGCGTAAGCCGCGAGATAGAGATTAAGGATGTTTGGGTGATATCAAAAGAGGATATGGGCTTTTTGACCAGCCAGGCAAAGAAGTTGGCAGAAAAATTAAAAGATACTATTTATTACACTATGGCTATTACACTGCAAAAGGATATTGAAAGTAAATGCAGTGAAATTTTAAATAGACAGGAAAAAGCAATGGATGCCCTGCCCCAGACTCATATAGGCGCGTATAGAAAAAATATAGATATTCTGGATTTAACTAATATTAAACTAGCAAGATTAGAGAAGATGGTTACAGAGACCAAAGCCGCAAAAAATCCGGAAGCAGCAGAGAGGATTCATGTTCAAGCAACCTGGAAGCTTATTGTGGCAATGATTATTGTCCTTGGGGTACTCTCTTTTGTGTTCTTTATTATATGGAACCGCCAGGCAACAATAGAAAACACTAAGCAGAAAATAGGCTTAGAAGAGAAGAAGACAAGCCTTTAGCCCCTGATGTAACATTGCTGTAACAGCACTAAAAAAAGCTCCACTAAACCTCATTTAGTGGTTGATTTAGAATTTTAGATATGATAAAATTTATAAAAAGATTAACCTTGGTAATAGTTCTGGTTTTTATTTTTTTATCTTGTGGTAATAACCTTTATGCGCAGGATGAAGAGTGGAATATAAGAAAGAGCAAGCATTTTATTGTCTATTATCGCGAAGCACAGGCAGAATATGTCAGCAAAATAGCCAGGCAAGCGGAGCATTATTACAAAAGCGTTATTAACTACTTAGGCTTTAACAGGTTTGATTTTTGGACTTGGGATAACCGTTGCAAAATTTACCTTTATCCCAATCAGGAGTCTTATCAGGAAGCTACGGATGCCGAGCACTGGTCAATGGGCAGGGTCCATGTTGGAAAAAAAGAGATATCTACTTACGCGAAAAGAGCACAGTTCCTTGATTATACACTTCCCCATGAGATGGGGCATATAATATTCAGAGAGGCAGTAGGTTTTGATAAGGACCTGCCTTTATGGATAGACGAAGGTATCGCTATACTGCAGGAGAAGGACAGGGGTAAATATCTCTTAACCGCCAGGATATTTGTACGGGAGGAAAATTTCATATCCTTAGAAGAGTTGTCGAATATCAGAAGCTATACACAGATTTCGCCACTTGTTTTTTACAGCGAATCAGCCAGTATAATGGAATTTCTGCTGGAAAGATTCAGCAAGCGGGAGTTTGTAACTTTTTGCCATCGCCTTAGGGACGGTGAGGAATGGGAGAGCGCGTTATTAAGGACATATAAATTTGAGGATTTACAACAGTTAGAAGACGCGTGGATCAAAGGGGTACAGCCTTAAGCAAGTGTAATCCGGATAGATACAAGGCAGAAGAAGAGAGATAGGCTAAGATATCAGCAGGTGTAGCGCTTTTAAGGTTTTAATATTTTAACTTTGAAACTACAAAACTGAAAAGAGGAGACAGAGTAGATGGGTGACGAGTTTAATATGCTGGTGATCGAGGATGATGATAGTACGTTTAAGGCATTAAGCGAGGCATTTGATGATAAATATAAATTATGGAAAGTCTCTACGGGAAAAGAGGCGCTCGCTCTTATCAAAGATGTCTATTTTGTAGCTATTATCAGTGAATTGCGTATAGCGGATATGGATGGTATCGACTTTATAAAGAGGGTCAAGAAGATAGACCCCCGTATTAATATAATCGTTCTTACTGTTTATTCTTTCGCTGATTCAGCTATAAAGGCGCTGCAGGCAGGCGCCTACGCGTATTTATTAAAACCCTTAAACATAGATGAGGTAAAATTAATCTTAAGGCGCTCAATAGAGAATAGCTGCCTATTGGTACAGGCCGGAAGAAAGAAGTATTATCAGGACATGTCCATACTGGATGGACTGACCAGGGTGTATAACCATCGGCATTTTCATGAGGTACTGGAGTGGCATATCAACCATATAAGGCGTTTTCCACAGGCCCTTTCTTTATTGATGATAGATGTTGATGATTTTAAGAAATATAATGATACTCACGGGCACGTGGAAGGTGATAAAGTTTTGCATGATGTTGCCCAGCTATTTGTGGCCCTGACCAGAGACGAAGATGAGGTCTTCAGGTATGGGGGTGAGGAGTTTACTATTATTATGCCACAGACGCCGAAACAGCAGGCACAGGTTGCAGGGCAAAGATTGGTTGAAGGGATAGAGAAGAAATCCTCGGTGACAATCAGTACAGGGCTGAGTACATTTCCTGACGATGCCCAGGTAAAAAAAGAACTGGTAGCGGGAGCTGACAAGTCACTTTATCGAGCGAAGAGAATGGGAAAGAACAGGATGTGTGTCTATGACAAGAATCTGGACATATGAAGATATTTAGCATTATCTTAGTAATGTTAATCAGCACCTTAGGTCCGTCAGGGGTAATCGCGTTGGTAGGTTATGCCAGTGTAAGGGCGTTAGGCAGAAATCCTTCCGCGGCGCCTAAGATATTACTCTCTATGATGCTGGCCTTTATTTTTGCCGAGACTATTGCTATTATGGGCCTGCTTATTGTCTATAACCTATTTGGCGGATAATTTCGTCGTGCGTATCGCGTAAAAACAAAAGATGTAATAAAAAGGAAGAATTATTATAGATATTAGATCATATTTCCAGAATGATTGCAAATCTTATTGAAAAACATTAACGCAATACACAATACGTACAACGCAATACAAAAAAGGAGTGATAATAATGCCAATTTGGCAGTTGATACTGATACAGTTGGTTACATTTATTTTTATTATACTATTTTTGCGGTGGCTTCTATCTACCCATATCGGACAGGCCCTAAAAAGGCTGCAGCAGCTTAATCAACAGAACATGGAAAAAGAGAAGGCGCTGAAAGGGGAATTAGAGCGGGCGGAAAAGGAAATCAAGAGAAAGCTCGAGGAAGGCCATCAGCAGTCAGAAGATATAAGAAAACAGGCAAGAGTGGACTCTGAAAAAGACAGAGAGAAGATGCTTATCCGGGCCAAGGAAGAGGCGCAGGTAATGGTCAGCGGCGCGGTAAAAGACTGCCAGAGAAAAAAGGCCGAGTTTGCCCTGGAGGTGCAGCAAAAGGCGGTATATCTAGCCGCTGATATGGTAGGTTATATATTTACAGAACAAAACCAGAAAGACCTGCACGCGAAACTTATCGATGAGTTAATAAGTGATATAAAGAACCTGGGGCAGGATAAGGTAAAGGCGGAAGGTGATAAAGCACAACTCATCTCTGCTTATGAGTTGAATGATAATCAAAGAAAAAAGATAAAAGAGATATTATCCTCTAAGCTAGGGCGGGATATTGAGCTGGTGGAGAGCATTGATAAGGATATAGTCGATGGCCTGGTGATAAAACTGGGCGGCTTTGTAATAGACGGTTCTATAAAAAACAAGCTTAAGAAGATATTGCCCCTTATGAGAGAAAAGGTAAAGACGCTGTAATTCGTTATGCGTTACGCGTGATGCGTATTGCGTGAAAGCAATGAAGAAGATAAAAACATATAGAGATTTAGATATTTGGACAAAAGGTATTGAGCTTGTTAAAAAGGTCTATGTTGCAACAAAGAAATTCCCTAAGGAAGAAAATTATGGCTTAACCAGCTAAATGAAACGTTCAGCCGTATCTGTACCGTCAAATGTCGCTGAAGGATTTAGAAGATATCACAATAAAGAGTTCAGGCAGTTTTTGTATATTGCATTAGGATCTTGCGCAGAACTGGAGACGCAAGTTATTATTACGAAAGAGCTTAATTATATAGATAGCAAAGTAGAAAAAGAGTTATTAGAAATATTAGATCATATTTGCAGAATGATTACAAATCTCATTAAGAAGCTTTAGCGCACGACGCGATACGCAACACGAACCAAGGAGGCTTTTAGTAGTATGAAGATGGCATCTCTGGATATAAAAGACACAGGTATGATACAGGAGATAAAGAAAGGCATAGTCAAGATAAGCGGCCTCCCTTCCTGTATAAATGGCCAGCTTGTTGAATTGGGCTCAAATCTCTTTGGCCTGATAATTGGTTTTGACGAAGATAAGGTTTCAGCCATGGTGCTGGGAGACGAGACCAGGCTGAATATAGGCGAAGCTGTTTACGCGGAGCCGGGAATATTAGAGGTCCCTGTTGGTAATAATTTTATCGGGCGTACAGTAGACGCACTTGCCAGGCCGACAGACGGAAAAGGCAAGATAGAAGAGAGTGATTTGCGCCCCATCTTCAGGGATGCGCCGGGCGTAATGGATAGGACCCCTATAACTGAACCTATGCTTACCGGGATTAAGACTATTGATACAGTTATCCCGCTGGGCAAGGGGCAAAGAGAACTTATTATTGGTGATAGGGTTACAGGCAAGACCACATTAGCATTGGATGCTATCTTAAACCAGCGGGATAAGGATGTTGTTTGTATATTTTGCTGGATAGGAGGAAGCTTCTCGCCGTATTTAAAACTTATTCAGAATATGCACAGAGAAGGCGCGTTAGAGTACAGTATTATTGTCAGCGCCCTTGCTTCTGATTCTCCCGCGGAACAATACATAGCTCCCTATACAGCGGCTACCCTGGGAGAGCATTTTATGTATCAGGGAAGAGATGTCCTATTGGTCTTTGATAATCTGACTCGGCATGCCTGGGTCTATCGCCAGCTTTCTCTTCTTTTGGAGAGGTGCCCCGGAAGAGAGGCCTATCCCGGGGATATCTTTTATCTCCACTCACAACTGATTGAGAGGGCGGCAAGGCTGAATCAGGACAATGGCGGTGGTTCAATGACATTTCTGCCTATTGTAGAGACGCAGGAAGGGGATGTTACAGGAATTATCCCCTCAAACCTTATCTCAATGACCGATGGACAGATATATTTAGATACAGGGCTTTTTCACGAGGGGTTTAAGCCGGCCGTAGACCTGGGGCTCTCTGTCTCAAGAATAGGCAGCAAGGTTCAGTGTGAAGCCATAAAAGAGGTTGCAGGCACGCTAAAAGGAGAATATGCCCGATACAAGGAATTAGCCGGTTTAACGCGCATAAGGACCAAGCTTTCACCTGAGGTTGAATTAAAGCTAAAAAAAGGAGAGACGTTAAGTGCCCTTCTTATGCAGGATAAGGCCAGCCCATTGGCATTAGAGGAGATAATTATTACCTTTTACGCCTTTGATAAAGGCATACCCGAGATATTAGAAGAGCAAAAGAGAGAAAAGTTTATGAACGAGATATATAGTTATATGACTCAGGAGTACCCGTGGTTGATTAAAAAACTTGCCAGCCTGAAAGTGTTGACAGAAGAGATAAAGAGTGGGCTGGATGAGGCGTTTCAGAAATTCTTTGCTGAGGGGGCACAGCAGTCGCCTACCCAAAGTCAGAAGAAACAGTAAGAGGAAGAACGTGATATAAAATATGTTTAAATTAAATAAACTGCGCAATGAATTGGATTTTAACAAGGATATAGCGGAGATAATCAATGTGTTAAAAGGGGTGGCATCTTCTGAATTCTACCGTTTGCAGAAAGAAAAAAAGAGTTTAGACGAATTCCTGAGTTATCTCCAGGGATTTTTCGGTATGGTAGACACTACAGGCTTACAGCATACATCATTGGATGAGTCCTCGTTGCCCCAGGCGCTACTGCTTATAACCTCAGATATAGGTTTTTTGGGTAAGTTGAATGTATCTATAGTTAATGCAGCCCGGGAGCAAGCCTCGGCAGATGATGAATTTATTGTTCTGGGCAAACAAGGGGTCCGGTACATAGAAGAGACAGGCAGAAAATACACTTCTTTTGCTGGTGTTACCGATGAGGTAGAATACGAGGAGGCGGAATCCCTGGGAAGCTATATTTTAAAAGGGCTCATGGACAAGAAGTTCCACAGAACTACTATTGTATATCCTCACTTTATATCTTTCGCTGTCTGGAAAGTACAGACCTATCAGCTCTTTCCTTGCAGATTTTTATTTAAGGAAAGCGCGCAATCCGGACAAGAGGGCAAAAAGCATAACATTGATCAAGGCGGTATTATTATAGAGCCGGCATTAACTAATGTAGTGGACCATTTGATAAGGATATGGATAAACTACGTTATTTATGGTATTTTCTGGGAGAGTAAACTTGCCGAATGGGCAACAAGGGTTATGCATCTGGAAGGCAGCTCTGACGAGATTAAGCAGATGAATAAGAAATTACGTTCTCAATATTTTCGTCTTGTACATGAGGTTAGTGATAATAATCTACGAGAGATTGTTGCGGCCATGCTTGCTATGAAACAATCATCTGCGGCTTAGCTTAATAAAGAATAAAGGCACAAGGAGCGGGAGTGGAGAAGAAAAAGATGCAAAAGGGTAAGGTCATCTCGGTTCAGGGGCCTATTGTAATCGTAAGGTTTGATCCCAACCCTGTAAAGGTAGCTATCTATGATATTTTAGAGGCAAAGGCTTACAACGGCCAGAGAATAGTCTTGGAAGCTGTTGAATATGTGAACGAAGCGGGTGATGATACCAGCAGTGTTGTTAAATGTATACCCTTAACATCGACAGTCGGCTTGCAAAAGAATGCCGAGGTTGTTAACACAGGTGCCATGATTCACGTGCCTGTAGGAGAAGAAGTCTGTTCAAGGATACTAAATGTATTAGGCGAACCAATAGACAAAAAAGGCCCCGTAAACGCAAAATTAAAGAAGCCCATACGCAGGCCGGAGAGTGCCAGTTCAGATGCCGGCAGTGCCGAGGAGCTGCGTTTTGAGGTGATGGAGTCAGGCATAAAAGTAATTGACCTCCTCTTTCCGCTGGTAAAGGGAACAAAGACAGGTATATTAGGTGGAGCGGCCCTGGGTAAGAGTGTATTAATGCTGGAGCTCATGCATAATATTATTACAAAGCAGAAAGGTTTTTGCATATTCACAGGCGCTGGAGAGAGGGTCAGAGAGGGTAACGAGCTATATTACGAGATGCTTAAACAGAAGATATTGGACAGGTCCATCCTGGTATATGGACAGATGAATGAATCTCCCGGCGCGAGATTTGAAGTTGTCCATACCGGCGTGACACTGGCAGAGCATTTTCAGGAAGAGAACGAGGATGTATTATTTTTTATTGATAGTGTTTACAGGTTCGCGCAGGCAGGAAGTGAGCTCTCTACCCTTTTAGGCAGGATTCCTTCTGAGACAGGTTACCAGCCTACCCTGACTTCAGAGATGAGTGACTTTCAGGAACGAATCCGTTCAGGCAGTAACGCGGCAATTACGGCTATTGAGGCGGTCTATGTTCCCAGTGATGACCTGACAGACCCTGCGATTGTATGTATCTTCAGCTATTTAGAGTCCATACTTATCCTTTCCCGAGAATATGTACAATTAGGCTTTCACCCTGCCATTGACCCTTTGCTATCTTCCTGCTCTTATATGGACCCGGTAATTATCGGAAAGAGGCATTTTAAAGTAGCACAGGATGTTTTAAAGATACTTAATAAATACCAGGAACTGAGGCGAATAGTTTCAATTATCGGTGTAGAGGAACTTTCAAAGGAAGACAGGATATTATTTGAACGCGCGCGGAGATTACAGAATTTTCTTACTCAGCCATTCTTTACTGCGGAGGTCTATACAGGTAAAAAAGGAGAATACGTTCCTTTAGAAAAGACTTTAGCCAGTTGCGAGAAGATAGTCTCCGGCGAACTGGATAAGACCTTAGCTGAGAACCTTTATATGATAGGATCGCTGTAATAATAGGTAAAGGTAAAGTTAAAAATAAAGTATTAAGTATTAAG
>Ga0307929_1000617_pt1 | contig 33324 bp, 28 predicted proteins | sample AceLakmetage1330_FD_203160 | JGI IMG/M metagenome (GOLD analysis project Ga0307929, IMG submission 203160) | Saline water microbial communities from Ace Lake, Antarctica - #1330 | ecosystem: Environmental > Aquatic > Non-marine Saline and Alkaline > Saline | place: Antarctica: Ace Lake...
ACCTGGCTCAAGTACTGGAAGGAAATAAATTGGAATTGGAAACTGTTAACCGGAACAGTAATCCTGATGAGTTTGCTCCGTTGATGTCTAAAGACCAGGCTAGTTTTAACCGTTTGCTGAAAGCATTTAATGGTCAAAAAATTGATCCATTGAGAAGCAATTCTTCAGAGGCTGAAGTGTTGAAGAGAGCAAAATCTGAACTGGTCAATAATCCAAATAGTGACCTCTCAGTGTTCATTGAGGAAAATACTTTATCTCCATTATCTTCAATCCGAAAACAAATTGTTGATGATGTTGAGGGTGTTCAGTTTGCTCGTCTGCTAGGAGATGATCCAAATAATCAGCAGACAAGTATCAAGGCTATTGGAAAAGACTTGGATGCTCAACAGACAGCAAAGATTAATGATATCCTCAAATCGTATCGTGCAAATAAGAAATCACATGGCCTTGGATCAACTGCTAAGAATCTCACCTTGATTGATACTCTAGGAAGCCCGTTAAACGCTCTCTCACAGCTTGGTGACATTGGGTCGAGTGCTTACATGAACGGAGTCTGGAATGCTGTCACGGAGACGATTAAAGCTGTTACTGGTAAAAGTGATTTGAACCAACAGGATCTAAATATTCAGTCTGGTAAAATGGATGCTGAATTAGGTGACATCGAAGCCCTTGGATTATCCAGATGGACTAACATTAAAAAGTTATTCAGTAAAGAGTCATGGAACAGTACTTCCAAGGTCGTAAACAGTGTATTTGATTTGTCAGGATTTACCACGATGGATGCAGTGGGCAAGAGATCCATGATTAACAGCACAGCTAGTAAGCTCCGGAGCCAAGCTAATAAAAAGGCCAGGAAGCTTTACGATGAGTTACGACCACTTTTCAACACTGAAGCTGAAACCAAGAATGTAATACGTGACCTGCGACAAGCAGATCCAAAGCAATATTCAGATGATACAAAATTTGTATTGTTCTCCAAGCTCCTGGACATCCAGCCAATAGAAAACAGCGAAGTACCTCAAGCATATCTTGAAGCTGGCAACGGTAGACTGTTGTACACCTTGAAAACATTTGCACTCAGACGGTTGGACTTTATACGGAAGGAAAGTCTAAGTAAAATTGCTCGTGGTAACATCAAGGAAAAAACTGTAGGTGTTAAAAACTTGGCTAAGATTGTTGTACTACTCGGTGGTTCTGAAGCTGCAATTGATCAACTGAAAGAGCTTGTCAAAACCGGAGAGTTTAAAGATGAAGAGTTCATTGATACCATGGTTGGTAATCTGGCTCAAATGTTATTTACCAGTGACTATAAGCAATCCGGTAATGATCCCATCAAGTCACACTTGGAAGGGATGCTGCCGGTAATTAAGTTCCCAACCTCGTTAATTCACGACGTTAACAAGTTCCGTAAGGATGGTAAGTACGAGGTTAATAGTCGTGGAGTGTTTGAAGATAAGGGTGATGATCCAAAGCTGAAGAGTCTTAAGTCTATTCCATTGATTGGTGAGCTGTATAGCAATTGGTCCGGCTACGACAAGCAACGGAGATCCAACAAAGCAAGCTCACTACAGTCTGATTACTCTGAAGCAAAACGTGCTGCTAGGCAACAGGTAGAAAAGACTGGTTTAAAGCAAGATCTTAAGCGTTATAGGTTTCTGACTAAGTATAATGGTTCCGTGAGTAAAATCACTTCCAAGATCAATAAGCTTAAAGAGTATGAGCGTCGGACTGGAAGAAAGAAAACATCTGATATCGAGAAGCTTGATCAACAAAGAGACCAACGTATTTCAGTCATACTTAAGCAACTGGAGGAAATGTGATGGCATACTGTACAAATGATCATTCCAGGAGTTATGACTCAATCAAGTGTCATTACTGTAGGCATATGAAGCTCACGTTTAAGCCTGGTTCAAAGCGTCATTGCAGGGCTTCGTCCGTTGCCACTGCTACCTGCTACAGAGAGATCAAAGATCCATTGGTATTAAGCCATAGAGATGCAAAAGGCTTGAATGGCCTATGCATCTACTACGAGCGAGGTAGAAAGAAGATTGAGAACTGGGCTGCGAGGGGAAGTTGATCATTGCTCATTCTCAATAGCTTATCCTTATATTTATCGGCACGTATGTAGCTTTGAAGATACAGTAGGCATATAATTATAAAGGATTACATGAAATGGTAGAGTTTACCACTGGACACCACACTAGACAGGTTATGAGTCTACCACCAGAACGCAAAGAGGCAGGGCTCCTGGCGTGTTGTTGGCCAGGTGCACTGCCCCGAAGATGGGTGCTTGGATTTACTGGGCCTCAGGGGTCAATCTGGGGCTGTCCCCGAATCTTGTGCAGTATCGCCCAATGTATCTGCGGTGGTATGTGCGGTAAAAACTGTTGTTACTATCTTCTTCGCCGCCCCCCTGTCTTTCCTGGCCTATCGTTTACCCAAATCCCAACCCTGACCTTGTAAGACTTTTTTACATATTTATACCTAGTTTCATATGTATACTTCCACCTTCCGCCTACAATATTTTTCAATGCTTTGCTGTCGAGGTCTTGGTTTATTTCCAGGTCATTGATAGTAATAGGGGTCATTTTCTCTCTCTTTGTTGTTTTGTTTGCCATTCTGTTTGATAGTGCTTTTTGTTGCCGTATTCTGTTTGTATTGCATGCTCCGTGCCAAAAGTCATTACGGTTGGTTGTTGTAAATCAAAATCTTTATATGTCCCTGATATGGCAATGTTTGGCTTACTTTTTCATGATTCTGTATGTCTGGGGTTGTAATATGTGTGCTCTTAAAGTTTTTGTTTAGCTGACAGTAATTGGTGTCGTTGTTGGTCATAGAGTAACAATAGTGGTTGTGCTTTTTAAAGGGGAAGTTATCAGTGGTGATTACGGCTTAAACACTTGGAATATAAGCTCATTAGGGGGCCGACCACGTTTGGGCTATTCTACTCGGGGATTCAATCGGGGGCTGTCCCCATTCTCCTGAGAACGGAGGCGAGACTATTCCTGAATCCAGTAACAACGGTTTCTCATACTACAAGTTTAGCATGCGTCTCCTTTAAATCATAGGTTCTCTCTAATAAATGATCAAAATACCCTATGGAAACATCCTCGAAACAACCATTGCAACCACTGCTCTGGCACCATGGACGAAGAGCTACATAAAGTATGGATACTTACTCTGTAACTTTTCATACTCATGTCGTGTCAGATACCAACCATCAGGAGCATACCTCTTTTCATCAGTAGTTACCGGAACCAGCGCTACCATAATATCATCTTTCTCTTGAGAGCTAAGCACAGTACCATCAAGTACCTTGGATATATCTAGTCTGCTGAACTTCTTTCTTACTTCGTATGGGTTCTGTGCTCCAAAGAGATTGCTAAAGTATCTTGCCTTAGCCACTTCAACTTTTCCCAATGCATACAGATAAGTTTCCATAACCTTTGTCTTGCTGCTCACCTCAAAGAAGTAGTTAAACTTCTGAAGCTTAAGCCTTGCCCGTTTGACAGTTATCTGCGCTATACCAAGTGCATTAGCTACTTTTTCATCTGTAATTACATAGTCTTCATATCGAAGAGCTTGCCTGTAATACTCGTAAACGATTAGTGGAGTTGATCCAACATCATTAATCATCTGTTTCTTTACGTCCATTGCCATTGGTCTCATATTACTCCTCCCTTCCTTGGTTCCATCCTTATTAACAATATATACACCACTCATCCTATCCTCCTTATGACAAAAGTGATCCACAGAGACCGCATATTAGATCATATTTGATACAGAGTCAATGCTCCATGTATCATTTTTGTCATAAGAAAATGTTGCATTATAAACTATAGGACCAATACCAGTAAGGATTGTAGGAGGTTTAATCCAAGAGTTACACTAAATGGCTATAGCATAAGAATATATATACTATATTTAAAAGAGAGAGATTCAAAAAAGAGCACGGAGTGCTCAATATAATTACTGTCTGCATTTGTAATACAAATTCCGTATAGGATAATTAAAAATAATATTTGGAAGTTGTTTTTAGAAAGTCCAATTCCGTATGGAGTAATTATATATTATTTTGAGATGTGTTTTTATTTTATACCGAAAACGACAGAACAATCCAACGTCGACGAGTCGACAGAATTGTTCCATCCTTTTCTATGAGTGGTTGAGGTAATAATTAAATAAGTTCATTGTAATAAAATAATATAAACACTGGTCTAGTGGAAACAAAGTTCATTAGTTAAATATAATATAAACACTGGTGTAGTAGATATGTAAGCTGACCGCTTCTCACAAAACCCCACCCCCCCCTATCAAGCAGGAGTCCCTTTAACTATTGCAAGTATGTTTCATGGCTCCCTATGCAATGGTATGCCTGGAGCTTAATCATTGCTCTATGGCAAGCATATGGCTTCAGAGTGATACATATCAATCAAAGTATATCTGTTTGTTATTGGTTCCAATGATATCAGGATTCTGTAAGGCTGTAGGACAACATTAAGATATTTCCATGTACTGGTATGGGAATATTCTAAACATTGCTGTGAGGGTAGTGTATCACGTCATGATGGTATGTATCTGTTCTTGGTTCAGGTAAGGAAAGGATAATGGAGTTTATGTGAGTAATATTGAGCTATAGGTGTGAGGTTACTGTGAGGTGGTTCATGTAGAGCTATATGGTGAGGTTTGAGCGTTGTTTTGTTGTCTGGTATGTATTGGTATGGGGAAGTTATGTTTGTTCGTTACAGGGGCGTATGTGGCTTCAGTATTTGGATGTGAGTGAAGAAGGTGTTCAGGGGTGAGTATATCTTGATTTAAGTTGGATTAACATTCCTGGATCTGCTGATTCTCTCACGGATGGTGTTAAGGAAGGTGCTGATTGGATCTGAATTACTACAGAAGGGTATTATTTTTTATATGGAAAAACTCATCCCGTGTTACCAAGTTGTTACCAAAAACAAAAAAGGCACTTAAGTCATAAACCTAAGTGCCTGTAATACTGGTCGGAACGAGAGGATTCGAACCTCCGACCACTTGTCCCCCAGACAAGTGCGCTACCAGGCTGCGCTACGTTCCGAAATTTGATTCTTTGTAACACGGAGGAAGGGTGCTGTCAATAAGTGCTCGACAGGAAATGATTCCATCCTACTTCTTTTCTTTTAAGAGTTTTTTGACGGATAAGAGTTCTTGTTTTATTAATCCAAGATGATCCGTCGCCAGAGGTGACTGAACTATTGCACTCTGTCTTTTCTCTACAAGAAACTTTTTTGCTCCAGATAACGTATAGCCCTGCTCGTGAAGAAGAGTTTTAATTAATAAAACTACCTTCACATCGTCACGTCTGTAGAGACGTTGGTTTGAGTTGGCGCGTTTAGGTTGTATTTCCTTAAATTCGCTTTCCCAATACCTGAGCACATGAGGAGCCACGCGGGCGAGCTTGCTGACCTCACCAATTTTGAAATAGAGTTTATCTGGAATTTCTACTTCCATTCAGTTACCGATTCTCACATATATTTTTGAATTACTCGTTGACCTGTTCCCGCATTTTTTTGCTTGGGCGGAAGGAGATCATCTGGCGTGGTTTAATAGTAATCGTTTCACCGGTTCGCGGGTTGCGACCACGACGCGGTTGTTTGTCTCTGACGTTAAAAGTACCAAAATGGACAAATTTAATGGATTCACCTTCAAGCAGTCTGTCTTTCATTCTGTCAAGAAACGTGTCAATCAGTTCCGAGCAGGTGCTTTGGGAGTACCCTAGTTGGGTGGTGAGTGCTTCTGCCAGTTCTTTACGGGTAAGATTACCTTTATTCATATCAACCTTCTCTAAGACTTCCGTTAAAATTAGAAGTCAGTGTATTTATAATTTTTGTATGGGATTTGTTAACATTCTTTTCTGTCAGCGTCTTTGTCGGTGAACGGTAGGTGACAGAGACAGCGACACTTTTCATTCCATCATCAAGGGGTTTCCCTTGATATACATCAAATATTTCACAATGCTCTATAAATTTTTCTTTACTGCTACGAACGGTATCAAGAAGATCGCCTGCTTTTACAGATGCTGGTACAAGAAGAGCGATATCTCTTTTTACTGCAGGGAACACTGGAAGTGATGAAAAGTTTTTAACAGCAGCTTTTAACCTGCAAAGCAATTCAAAATCAAGATCGATAAAAAAGACTTCCTGTTTAATACCAAACTGCTTGGCTACATCAGGCAGGAGGCGTGCGAGTTGACCGACAACGCCCTTATCAGAGTTAATAATCAGGCACTGTGATGGATCAGCAAAAGGCTCTGCTTCATCAGCCTCAGGAGTGCTAAATTGAACAGAATCGGTACCGCATCCGTAGAGACGCAGGGTTTCAAGGAGCAGCTCAGTAATACCTTTGGCATCAAAGATATCAACATCTTCATCATTCACATATAGTGAAGAAGCTGTTCCTGCACGAGTCCCGGAAAGGATAGCGGTGAGTCTTTCTTTTTCAACGGGTTGTTCGTCCTCTCCCTGGGGAGTAAAGACTTTTCCCATTTCAAAAAGTTTAGCAGAACTTTTTTGAAAATTAATATTTCGCTTCAGGTTTTCAAGGAGACCAGGCAATAGCATGGTTCGCATAACAGACTGCTCTTCACTCAGTGGATTCAGCAGTCGGACCTGGGCACGTCTTGTATCGTCTTCTGAGAGCTGCATCATAGAGAGATGTCTCTCTGTGACGAAACTGTAGTTAATGGCCTCGTAATAGCCCATATCGGCAAGAAGAGTGGAAAGGTGTGCACGTAGTACTCTTTTTGGGTCCTGTTCAGGATAACTGAGACTAACGGTTGGCAGGCTTGTTGGAATATTGTTGTAGCCAATAAGGCGGGCAACTTCTTCAACGAGGTCAGCTTCACGTTCGATATCTATACGAAAAGTTGGAGGATTAACCCATAGGGTATTGTCATCTTTTGGTTTACAGCGAATCCCAATGGATTGGAGAACATCTGCAATTTTATCGTAATCAAGTTTAATTCCAAGAAGATTTGATGTGCGTCCGATTCTGAGTTTCAGTGAATTAAGAGGTCTGACTCCACCATAATAATCTACGCAGCCTTCAGCCGGTTTTCCTCCTGCAATTTCACATAATAGAGAAACAGCACGTTCCATCGCAGTAATACATCCACCCGGATCAACACCACGCTCAAAGCGATAGGATGCTTCCGTTGCAAGTTTTAGTCTGCGGGCAGTACGTCTTACTGAAATAGCGTTAAAACAGGCACTTTCAAGAAGAATAGAAGCCGTTGAATCGCTTACTTCGGAATTCATACCACCCATAACACCTGCTATTGCAATGGGTTCTTTGGCGTCGCAAATCATCAGCATATCAGGCTCTATAGTGCGTTCTTCACCATCGAGTGTGGTAAATGTTTTCTCCTGATTCTTAGGGTGGCGGACAATGAGTTGTTTACCGGAGATTTTATCGTAGTCAAATGCATGTAGGGGCTGGCCATATTCCATCATGACCAGGTTGGTGATATCGACAACATTATTGATAGGACGCATTCCGATGGCTAGCAGACGTTTTCTCAGCCACCAGGGAGATGGCCCTATGGTAATGTTTCTAATCAGTCTGGCAGCATAACGGGGACTGTAATCGGAGCTTTCAATATCAACAGAAAAGTCCTGATTACTATGTTCAAGACTAGCTGATTCAACAGGAAGCTTCAGCGGAGTACGAGTGACTCCTGCAACTTCACGTGCAACACCAATAACAGATGCACAATCTGGACGGTTAGGAGTAAGGTCAACCTCAACCAGAAGATCATCAAGACCAATGGCTTCAAGGAGTGGAATACCATGCGTTGTATCCACAGGCAATTCCATAATCCCAGCGTGAGAATCACTGAGTCCTAACTCTTTTTCAGAACAGAGCATTCCAAAAGATTTAATACCACGAACTTTGGATGCCTTAATTTTGGTGCCATCGGGCATTACGGTGCCAACCAGTGCAATAGCAGTGATCAGGTCCTTACGGGCATTCGGCGCACCACAAACAATGGAAAGGGTCTCATCACCAACTGCTACTTCGCACAGCTGGAGCTTGTCAGCATCAGGGTGTGGTATAACAGAGAGTATTTTTGCAGTTTTCAGCAGTTGCAACTCGGGGAAGAGAGGGGTAACGCTATCCACCTCAAGGCCAAGCATGGTAAGATGTTCTGCTAGAACTTCCGGACTTAAATCACCGGTGTCAACGTATTCTTTTAACCAGTTAAGGGTAAACTTCATGGGAGTATCTCTATTTAATAAAACGAATTATTACAGATGGGCCAACATCAGTAATGAGTAAGCAGGTTGGTATCCGTGCTTTAACAAAGTAATTGGTCTGGTACTAAAATTGAGAAAGAAAACGAAGGTCATTCTCGTAGTAGAGGCGTATATCATCAATACCATATTTAAGCATGGCGATACGTTCTATACCAAGGCCGAAAGCGAATCCACTGTATATCTCAGGATCATAGCCAACCATCTTGAACACTTCAGGATCGATCATGCCGGCACCGAGTATTTCTAACCATCCAGTACGTTTACACACCCGGCATCCCTTGCCATCGCAAATAACACAGGCAATGTCAACTTCAGCACTTGGTTCTGTAAAGGGGAAGAAACTTGGTCGGAATCGAAGGTCCAGGTCCTTATCAAACATCTTTTGGGTAAAGACTGTGAGTACACCCTTGAGATCGGCAAAGGAGACATTATTATCAACAAGAAATCCCTCAACCTGATGAAACATCGGGGTGTGGGTAATATCAGAATCACAGCGGTACACTTTGCCAGGTGCAATCACCCGAAGTGGCGGTTGCTGTGTTTCCATAATCCTTGCCTGCATGGGGGATGTATGGGTTCGCAGCAGTATTGAATCACTTACATAGAAGGTATCGTGCATATCGCGGGCAGGATGATGGGCCGGGATATTGAGTGCTTCAAAATTGTAATGATCATGTTCAACATCCGGGCCTTCAGCAACTGAAAAACCAAGTCCTTCAAAGATGGCGCAAACTTCATTCATGACCTGTGTTACAGGATGCAGTTTTCCAGCTTCAGGTCTACGCCCGGGAAGGGTGAGATCAATTGCATCGTTGCCAGCAGAAGAGGCATTGCCAGCGGCCAAAAGAGCACGTTGTTTGTTCGTAAACAGCGTTTCGATTTCTTTCTTGATACTGTTTGCGAGTTGACCAAGACGTGGCTTGTCTTCCTTGGGAACTTTGCCAAGGCTCTTCATTATGGTGGAAAACTGACCTTTTCGGCCAAGATAACGGATGCGAAACTCTTCAAGCTGTCCGTTGGTATTGATGGCAGCCAGTTCTTCTTTGGCCTGAGTTTGTAACGTCGTGAGTTCTTGCTGCATGATATGTCTTATAAAAGAGGTACTCGTTAAAACAGTGTGCCGGTTCCAATAAAAATTGAAACCGGCACACTGTGAATATCAAAATCGGTGGACAATCGCTGTGTTGGGATCAGCACTTAAAACAGATCTTCATATTCAAAGAGAATAGGACGATCTGTAAAACACTTTAGGACGCCAACGAGATATCGTGTGAACCACCATATCTGTATCGAAAGAAACCAGCCTTAATTATTCGCTGCTTTGGCAAGATCTACAACCTTGGTAAAGGCAGGAGCATCGAGTATAGCCAAATTGGCAAGAACTTTTCGGTCCAAGTCGATATTAGCTTTTTTCAAGCCACCAATAAATCTGGAATAGTTCATTCCGTTCATCTTGACTCCGGCACTGATACGGGTGATCCAGAGACGGCGGAAGTCACGTTTTTTGTTGCGTCTGTCACGGTATGCATATCCCAGAGCCTTATCAACGGCTTCTGTAGCTGTACGGAACAAACGGGATTTTCCGCCTCTATAACCTTTGGCAAGTTTGAGGACTCTATTTCTTCTTCTGCGGGCTTTAAAGCCCCTGGTAACGCGTGGCATCTTAATACTCCTTTAAGAACAGAGGAAAAGTTCCTCTGGTATTATACAAATAGTCAAATATTTTATAAAATTCGGTTTTCAGAAATGGCCTATAAGTAGGGCAGAATCTTTCTGATTGTGGATGCATTGGATGGATCAACAAGACCGGATTTACGCAGATTACGCTTTCTCTTTGTAGATTTTTTGGTCAGGATATGGCTGGTAAAAGCTTTAGAACGTTTAATTTTTCCGGAACCGGTTTTTGAGAAACGCTTTGCTGCACCTCTCTTGGTTTTCATCTTAGGCATTGTAATTACTCCTTATCCTGTAACAGGGGAATTCACTTCAATAATTTTATTTATTATCAGTTGTTTATTTATTTCTAATATCGTCAAGCCTTGGGACCGACAAACATTACCATCTGCCGGCCTTCCATTCTCGGAGACTGCAAAATGACTGCGTCATCTTCAAGGAATGATGCTATTTTATTCATGGCTTCCAGACCAACGGTTTGACAGTAGACAATCTCCCGTCCACGAAAACGCATGGTAAGCTTTACTTTGTTCTTTTGACCAAGGAATCTCTTGATATGTTTTATCTTGAAATTCAGATCATGTTCTTCTGTTTTTGGCCGGAACTTTATCTCTTTGGTCTCAACGGTAGTCTGCTTTTTCTTTGCATCCTGCACCTTTTTTGCCTGCTCGTATCTGAACTTATCATAGTTCATGATCCTGCAGACAGGTGGTTTTGCATTTGCTGAGATTTCTACGAGATCCAGTCCTTCATCGTAGGCTTTTTCAAGAGCATCTGCTGCGCTGAATATTCCTAGCTGGGAACTATCACTTCCAATGAGACGAATTTCATCATGACGAATTGCTTCATTGGTTTTTACTTTTACTTCACGTTGAACCGGGGCTCTTCTTCCTCGACGTTTAATAATTACTACCTCCTAAGCTAGGAATTGCAATTGATCCCCTTCAAACACGATGAATTTCAAGGAGATCGTTTTACTGCTATTATATGTATCTATTCTCTGTAACTTTAAATACCGCGTCCATCAAGACATTCTTCTGCCACTTTCTTGGCAAAGTCATCGATTGACATATCGGCTATATTTTTTCCATTGCGCAGTCTAACCGTGACAGTTCCACTCTCTTTTTCTTTGTCACCAATAATAAGCATGTATGGAACTTTTTCCATCTGCGCTTCTCTGATCTTATAATTCAATTTCTCATTGCGCAAATCTTTTTCTATCCGAACACCAGCTTTACGAAGTTTGCTGTATACTTCTTCGCAATATTCTGCCTGGGCATCTGTAATATTCATGATCCTGGCTTGCGTTGGGGCAAACCAGAGTGGAAAAACACCTGCATAATGCTCAATCAGGATACCGATAAAGCGTTCAAGAGAACCCATCAGAGCCCGGTGAATCATAATTGGCTGATGTTCCTGATTGTCGCTTCCGGTGTAGCTCATTTTAAAGCGTTCAGGGAGATTAAAATCAACCTGAATGGTGGAACACTGCCAGGAACGCCCTAACTGATCTTTGATTTTTATATCAATTTTGGGTCCGTAGAAGACACCTTCACCGGGATCCAGTTTGTATTCAAGACCTTTTTTATCAAGGGCATGCTTTAACGCTTCGGTGGATTCTTCCCAGTTTTCATCGGTACCGACATATTTATCAGGTCGCGTTGAAAGATAAATATCATATTGGTCAAAACCAAAGGTTTTCAGGATCTCAAGGTTTAGATCAAGAATATTGAAAATCTCATCTTCAAGCTGTTCGGGCATACAGAAAATATGTGCATCATCCTGAGTAAAACCACGAACACGCAGCAGACCATGCAGAGCACCGGCCCGTTCGTAACGGTAAACTGTTCCAAGTTCGCACCAGCGAATAGGAAACTCCCGGTAGCTACGTTTATTGCTGTTATAAATACCAATATGAAACGGACAGTTCATCGGTTTCAGCTGGTACTGGACACCATCGATATCCATACCCGAGTACATGTTTTCGCCATAAAAGTCCAGATGACCCGAAGTCTTCCAGAGATCCTGGCGAGCAATATGCGGGGTGTAGAGCAGATCGTAGTCATTACGATAATGGGCATCCTTCCAGTAATCTTCTATAAGCTTACGGAGAAGTGCGCCCTTTGGCTGCCATAGTACCAGGCCGGGACCAATCTCATCCTGCATGGTGAAGAGTTGCAACTCTTTGCCAAGCTTGCGGTGATCTCTTTTCTTTGCCTCTTCAAGCGCATTAAGGTGTTTTTTGAGGGCCTTTTTATCAAAAAAAGCAGTTCCGTAAATACGCTGAAGCATGGTATTTTTTTCGTCACCACGCCAGTAGGCACCCGCCACTCTCTGAAGTTTGAATGATGTAATCCAGGAGGTGTTTGGAACGTGGGGGCCACGGCAAAGATCGGTGAATTTACCCTGATGATAAAGTGTTACGGTTTCAACATCAAGATCTTCGATAAGTTCAACTTTATATTTTTCACCCTCTTCCTTAAAGCGTTTGATCGCGTCATCGCTTGTAAGTTCTGTTCGGGTGAATGGAAGAGCTCTTCTGATGATCTCAGTCATCTTTGATTCAATCTGTTCAAAATCTTCCGGAGTAAATGCTTCACTGCGCTCAAAGTCGTAATAAAAACCATCATCAATGGATGGGCCAATGGCGACCTTTACATCGGGAAACAGTTCACGAACGGCTTCTGCTATAACGTGGGCAGTGGAATGACGGAGTATTGCCAGTGACTCTTCGGACCCGATTTGTATCAGGCTAAGAGATGCATCATTGTTTAAGGGGGTGGAAAGATCCAGAATCGTGTCATCCAGGGTTACAGCAACGGTTCTCTTCCGTTGTTTATTGGACAACAGTTCGGACAGTGCTTCTCCCACAGTGGCTCCAGCTTGTAATACCGCTGCTTCCCCGTTTTCTATGGCAATCTTAATGTCGGTCATAATTGTGGTCTGTATTATATAAAAACAAAGGCTAAAGTGTATACGGCAAGTAGCTTGTCCGTGTATACTTTAGCCAGGTCATTCTGGTAGGCGCGGGCGGTTTCGAACCGCCGACTTCCACCATGTCAAGGTGACACTCTCCCGCTGAGTTACGCGCCTGTATTATGTTCTCATTACAATAAATAATGCATGTCTGTATGCAATAGAGAATATGAACACTGTCAAATACCAATATATAGCGATTCTGTCAAGAAAAAATAAATAGGATTAAAGCCCGAATGCAGGGAGAAAATCAGCGTGTTTTCTGTCTGCTTTCAATGGCTCTTGCCAGGGTGTGTTTATCTGCGTATTTTATGTCCATTCCCATGGGGATTCCGCAGGTAAGTCGCGTAATAAGAACTGGTTTGTTTTGCAGCCTGTCAATAAGGAAATTGGCTGTGGCCTCCCCTGGTACCGTCGAACTGGTAGCAATAAAGACCTCTTTAACGACTCCGCTATTCAGGCGTGCCTCAAGCTCTGTAACTTTTATTTCGGCAGGCCCTATGCCATCCATTGGTGCGAGTACTCCATGAAGGACGTGATAGTGACCAAGGTAGACATCGGATTTTTCAATGGCAAGGAGGTCACCTGGTTGTTCAACCACACAAACAAGTGATGGATCCCGTTTGTGATCACCACAGATTGTACATGGATCACTTTCTGAGAAAGTAAAACAGCTTGAGCAAAGTTGGATGGAACTGTGGAGATCGTTCAGTGCGCCTGCAAGCTCACGTGCCTCACCGGCAGGTCGCCTCAAAATATTAAGGGCAAGACGGGAGGCTGTTTTATTTCCGATTCCTGGAAGTTTTGTGAGAGCAAGGATCAGGCGATCTAATGCTGGCGGAATGACCTGTGGTGACATTGTGTGAGAGTGTCTGCTTAAGAGGTTCTAGGAAAAAAGAGAGTCGTAAATAACAGTGGTTACGAAAAGAGATTTGAAACACCGGGAATATTCATTCCGCCGGTGAGTTTTGCCATCTCTTCTTTTCCAATTGCCTGTACCTTACGCAGGGCATCATTTGTGGCGGCGGTGATAAGGTCTTGTAGCATCTCTTTTTCATCAGCATTTATTATTTCTTTTTCAAGCTCAATGGAGAGGATTTCATTCTTACCATTTGCGGTAACACTAACCATTCCTCCGCCTGCTGTTCCAGTGGCTGTTTTGTTTTTTAATTCTTCCTGAATGGTGGCCATCTTTTGTTGCATTTGCTGGGCCTGTGCCATGATATTGCTCATATCCATAATTATACCTGAAGTTTTCTTTTGAAATATGGGAACGTGCGTTTTCTATACGGACACAACGTTAAGGATTTCTAATCACTCTGGCAAGTATTATCTGCTTCGGGGGCCGACACGAATGTCGCCAATCTGACCATTAAAAATTTCTGTGGTCATAAGTACCAGAGGGTCATTGGCAAGTTTTTGTCTGAGCTTGTGGGGGCTGTCACTGTTGTCCGATTCTTTTCCTACAACTTTTTCTGGCGTGATAAAACGGAGCTTCAGATCTTTCTGGAAGAAGTCGAGTACAAATTCTGTAAGGAGTTTGGTATTTTCTTTTTGGCAGAGCAGGGTGCAGTTTGCCTGGTCGGCAAAACGAAGGTGCAATTCTCCGTCAACTTCTTTTACTCTTTCTGTTCGTTGCAGGTCTTGAGCCATCCACACTTTTCTGTCTTTTACATGTTCGATAAATCCTGGCCAGTCACGGCGAACGTCACGCTGATGTGGCTGTGGGATGTTTTTCTTTTCCTGAACCGGTGGTGGCGATTGGTTCTCGTTTGGGAGTGGCGGCTGTTCAGATGGTGGTGGGGAAGGTTCAGGTGGCGGCTGGATAGCCAATGCAGGCTTGGCTGCTAGCTCCGGTTTGGCGATTGGTTTAGGCGTAGGGGGAGCTACCGCACTTTTCTCAGGGATTTTTTTTTTCTCTGCAGTAAGGGGCACTGCTGATTGTTGAGGGGGCTTTCCCTGTAATAGTGCATCGAGTTTTCCAAGAATCTTTGATACCGGTATTACGTCTGCTGATTGAATTATCTTTAAGAAAGTGGTTTCAAGTGAAAGTCTTGGCTGGGAGGAATAGCGCATCTCTTCCACACCCTGCATCAGCAGGTTTAATTTCATGTGGATGGTGTTATGGCTATGCTTTGCTGCAAGTTCTTTCATGTCTTTGAGTTCATCAGGCGGGATATCGATCAACTCCTGGCAGCCATCAATTTTACAGAGAATCAGGGTTCGCAGGGCGTTTAGCAGATCCGTGGTAAAACGTTTGAGGTCCATACCAAAAGCAAATGTCTTTTCCAGTTCCTGAAGTGCAATCGCAGGGTCGTTGTCAAGCAATGCTCCGCTGATATTAAGTATAATATCACGGGATACCAACCCAAGAACCTGGATAACATCATCAACTGTTATCTTTTCTTCACCATATGAAAAGACCTGATCCAGTAAACTGAGGCCGTCTCGAACGGATCCTTCAGATTCACGGACGATCAGATCAAGGGCTGCGGGCTCTATGGTTACGCCTTCAGCTTCAGAGAGTCTTTGGAAATGACCAAAAAGATCTTCGGCAGAGACACGTTTCAACTCATAGCGTTGGCATCTGGAAAGAATGGTGATGGGGATTTTGTGTAGTTCCGTGGTGGCAAACATAAAGAAAACATGATCGGGTGGTTCTTCCAATGTCTTGAGCAGGGCATTAAACGCTTCCGTGGTGAGCATATGAACTTCATCAATAATGATGATCTTATACTTTGAGGAAGTGGGGAGGAACCGGATTTTTTCTTTCAGTTCACGGATTTCCTGGATACCTCGATTGGAAGCACCATCAATTTCGTAGAGGTCAAGAGAGGAACCAGCTGTTATTTCTGTGCAAGATTGACAGGTGTTGCAGGGATTACCATCACTCTTCTGCTCGCAGTTAATGGCCTTTGCCATAATACGGGCAAGGGTTGTTTTACCAACTCCGCGTACGCCGGAAAACAAGATGGCGTGAGCAATTCTCTCTCTGACAATACTGTTCATCAGAGTTTTTACAACGGGCAATTGCCCCACAACCTGATTGAAATCCTGGGGACGTGATTTTCTGGCAAGAACCAAATAGGACATAAAACAGACCTACCTAGAAGACTAGTGGAAAAAGAGTGATTAGAAACATTCTTAAATCCTTAATGGTTTAAAACGGGGGGTATTGAATCCATTTGCTTGTAGCTGATACGGCTCAAATGGGTCAAATTAAATACTGTTGAACTGTGTAAAAAAAAGATGATAGCCGGGACCCTGTAACACACTCAGGGGGTCATTACCGTTGCTTCCTTCCAGACCTGGCGGAGTTCATGATCCTGAATTGCACAAGACCCGACTATCAAAAACGAAATTTCAGATTGAGTGAAAGAAACATGGATGGAAGGTTGGTTGGAATATCAAAGAGAATTCCTAAACCATGAAATGCATATCTCTCTCGAAACGCCTTTATACACAACCACAATGATGGCGTCAAGACTATTTCAAACTAAAAAACTGTTATTTTGCGATGCATCGATATCACTGAAATTTCCGTATGAATAGGATCAGATGGATATATTATCAGGATCATGCGCTTTCGGGTTCCGGAAAAGAGGAAGTCATATTTCTGATCAAATTTGACACTGTAGGGCACATATCATATCATCAACTATAATTATTACTTTTATTCAGTTCCTTAAATAATTCATTAATGGATATATGATGTTCCCTCCGCGTAGGAAAAACTGCATTTTTTGTATTGTCTGTCTTGTCATTGTATATTCTGGGGGTTTTTCTGGTGTTGAAGCGGTTTTTGCCAGCAACACTTTCAAGCAGGGAAAAGAATTACCTGATTCTGTTGAAATCTTCAGTAAAGAGGAAAAAAATTATCTTGCACTCAATAAACAGATCACTATGTGCGTGGATCCTGATTGGATGCCGCTGGAAAAAATTCAAAACGGTCACCACGTTGGAATGAGTGCAGATTATTTTTCGCTGATAGAAAAAAAGCTTGGTATACCTGTTGTTTTGATTCCCACTCAAAACTGGAGTGAAAGTATTGAGTATGCCAAAAAAAGGAAATGTGACATTTTTTCTTTAGCAATGGCAACTCCTGAACGTCTTATGTATATGAATTTCACAGAACCATATCTCTCTATTCCATTAGTCCTTGCCACCAAGAATAATGAACGATTTATTGCAGATATTACCTCGGTGAAAGATGAGGTTCTTGGTGTTGTTAAGGGATATGCCTTTGGCGAACTGTTACGCGGGAAGTATCCGGAGATGCAAATTGTTGATGTTGCTTCGGTAACTGATGGCTTAAGACTTGTTAATCGTGGGGAAATTTACGGATTTATAGGAACGTTAGCAACGGTGAGCAGTAATATTCAAAAGGGTTTTTCAGATGAACTCAAAATTGTGGGAAAATTTGATGAACGTTGGGAGCTTGGTGTCGCAACCAGGAATGATAAACCTCTGCTGTTATCCATCTTTAATAAAGTTATTGGCACTATCGATAAAAGTGAGCATCAGCAAATCCTGAATCGTTGGGTGTCTGTTAAATATGAGAAAAACGTTGATTACACACTGTTTTGGCGTGTTTTTGCCGTTGTCGGTATCGGGATGTTGTTTTTCCTTTTTAGGTATTATACCCTTGGGAAATATAACAGGGAGCTAAAGGACCAGAATAGGGAGATTTTAAGACAGGCTGAATTGTTGCAAGAAACAGAAAAGAAACTTCTGTTAACTCAGTATGCAGTTGATTCATGTGCGTACCCGATTATCTGGACAAAAAATTCTCCTACTCTTGATGATACCAAGATTATACACGTGAACAAAGCTGCTGCAACTATTCTTGGCTATAGTCATCAGGAGCTGTTATCGCAAAAGATTCAAAATATAGACATTAATATTACTGAGGATAACTGGCCACCGTTAAAACAATCCTATTCTGTTCGTACAGAATACCGGAGAAAGGATGGAACGCTTTTCCCTGTTGAGTTGTATCTCAGTTATTTTGAGTATCATGGGGAGTCATACTATTTTGTATTTTTTAATGATATCAGCAAGCAAAACAGACTGGAGGCTCAACTTCATCGCTCACTGAAGATGGAAGCGATTGGAACTATGGCTGGAGGGGTGGCCCATGATCTAAATAATATTCTTTCCGGTATTGTTAGCTACCCCGAGTTGTTGCTTGTTAGCCTCCCTCCTGATAGCGAGTTGAGACAGCCTCTGAAGTCAATAGAAGACTCAGGGAAACGCGCAGCTGCAGTCGTTGCGGACATGCTGACGGTTGCAAGAGGAGCGGCGGCCGTCAAAGAACCTTTAAATTTGAATACCTTGATTGAATCTTACTTGAGTTCCCCGGAATTTCAGAACCTATCCTCCTATCATAAGGGCGTAGAGTGTAAGCAAGACCTTGCTCCAAATCTTCTCAATATATCCTGTTCTGCTGTCCATATACGAAAATGCGTTATGAATTTAGTCTCTAATGCTCTGGAATCACAGGGTAATGGTGGCGTGGTAACTGTTTCGACAACTAATGTCTCTGTGGACAAACCAGTAACGAAAGAGCAACCAATGGAGAGTGGCGAATATGTTAAATTCGTTATTGCTGATACGGGAACAGGAATTGAAAAAAATGATCTGAGTCATATTTTTGAACCCTTTTATACCAAAAAGAACATGGGAAGAAGTGGAACAGGGCTTGGTCTCACCGTTGTCTGGAATAGCGTTCAGGATAATGATGGGGTTATTACGGTGGAGAGTGATACGGAGGGAACTGTTTTTTCACTCTATTTTCCCGCAATTCATGATGCTCTGGTTGGAGAGGTTGCAGAAATGGATCTGAAAGATCTTGTTGGTAAAGGTGAGCAGATTTTAATTGTAGATGATGAAATGCTGCAACTTGATATCGCAAGCCAGATGCTGCACGTTCTTGGTTACCGTGTTGTTACGGCTAGTTCTGGTGAGGAGGCAATACGTTATCTTGAAAAAAACAGAGTTGATTTGATACTGCTTGATATGATTATGAAGCCAGGTATCAGTGGTTTTAGCACGTTTGTGAAAGCTATTGAAATTCAGCCTGAATTGAAAGCAATCGTAGTAAGCGGATTTTCGGAAAATAATGATGTGCGCAGAACACAGGGGCTAGGAGCAGGTCAGCTTGTTCGCAAGCCCTACAACCTCAATGAGATTGGAAAGGCTCTTAAGGAGGAGCTTTCCTGAAAAACATTTTAAATACAATATGTAATGGGGAATACCGCAGGTTGCGGTAATCCTGGATATATTAATGCCAGTGATGGGTGGTATTGATGGCATGTATAGAACAAAAAAAGAAGGCCCATGTAATTGTCTTAATTACATGGGCCTTCTATATTTGGCGGAGGAGGTGAGATTCGAACTCACGGTACTTGCGTACACACGCTTTCCAAGCGTGCGCCTTAAGCCTCTCGGCCACCCCTCCGTGAAAAAAAGTAAAAACCTTTTTACAGACGACTTATTTATCCTGAGAAAACGAATTACGCAATCAAAAACTCAACGATCCTTCTAAATAATGATCTATTTGTCATAAAAAACGGATTTCACCGGTGATTGCAATCGGATTTTCTGCTCTTATGGAAAAATAAATCAGGGAAGTATCTACTTTTTCTTATTCCGTCGTTCCTTGAAAAAGTTTTTGAGAAGTGTGGCACTCTCAATAGTGCAGACTCCCCCAGTGATTTCGAGATGGTGATTGAGTAGCTGATCGTTTCCTATGGTATAACGTGATTCTGCGGCCCCTGTTTTTGGATCAAAGGCACCAAAAACAACTCGTTTTATCCGTGCATGAATGATTGCTCCCATACACATTATACATGGTTCCAGTGTTACATACAGAGTGGTTCCAGGTAGCCGATAATTCAGAAGTTTTGCTGCTGCACTGCGTAGGGCCATGATTTCAGCATGACCACTTGGGTCATGGTTTGTAATGGAGGAGTTTTCACCCTCACCGATGATTGTGTTGTCAAGAGTAAGGATTGCTCCCACCGGTACTTCTCCTTTGGAAAAGGCCGATTCCGCAAGATGAAGGGCATGCTTCATAAATGTAATGTCTGTTATTTGCTGATCCATATTTGTAAATGAGTAAATGCGAATATCATGTAGAAAAAAGAGTGATTTTTTATTTGCAATGAGAATTTTTTTCACATATGATTTTTTTAGATGAGTTACAAATGTGAAATTATAAAACGGTTTAACCCGTAGGAGTATTATGTATACAATTTTAGCGTATGCAATTCCAGAAGAAAGTCGTCAGACTATAACTACAGCGTTTGATGACTGCGCCAAAATTACATTTTGCCATGATCAGGATAGACTCTTTGGTGAAATAAAAGGGAATGAATATGATCTGATTTTTCTTTTTATTGAAGATTGCAAAGTTGGCCAGCCTCTTCTTGAAGATGTGCATCAGCGCCTTCCGCATACGCCGATTATCCTTATTGGCAAGGAGGAAAAGCCAGATGTAGTTGTTCGGGCGCTTCAAAGCGGAGCCTGTGACTACCTAGTTCATCCTGTCTCTGTTACCCGTTTTGAGGTGGCCTCCAAAAAGACTTTTGAGAATAAGGCATTACGAAATGAGATAGCATACCTGCGCCATAAACAAGATATTGTATATCATTTCAGTGATGTTATTGCCTATAGTCCTACTATGAAACTGGTACTGAAGAGCCTTGAAAAATTTGCTAAAACCGATTCCACCATCCTTATTACTGGAGCTACAGGAACCGGAAAAAGCTTTCTTTCCGGAACCGTTCACTATAATAGTCCACGGAAACAAAAACCTTTTATCAAAATTAATTGTGCTAATATTCCCGAAAATCTCCTTGAGTCAGAGCTCTTTGGACATGAGAAGGGAGCATTTACCAGTGCTGACAAACTTCGTGTCGGCCGTTTTGAGCAAGCCAGCGGAGGAACCCTGTTTCTTGATGAAATTGGTGAAATCAGTCTTGGATTACAGACTAAACTGCTTCGGGTGTTGGAAGAAAAATGTTTTGAACGGGTTGGGGGTAATAAAACAATATATGCTGATGTGCGGGTTATTGCGGCAACAAACAAAGATCTTCCCGAACAGATACGAAATGGAAAGTTCAGGGAAGACCTCTAATACCGGATTAATGTTTTGCCAATACGTTTGCCGGATCTTCAGGAACGGCATCAGTGTCTTTTGCCGCTCGCCCAGTTTTTTCTTACAAAATATGCGGTATCTTTAGGGAGCGATGTCAGTGGATTTACGGAGAAGGCTCTCGAGCAGATTCGTAAATACAGCTGGCCTGGAAATATCAGGCAGCTTGCAAATACCATTGAACGAGCGGTGATCCTGGAAGATGATGAGTTGATTGATACCTATAACCTGTCTTTACCCGTGGAAAAAGGTGGTAATAGAGAGGGCGGGAGTATAACCCTTGGTAACAATGGTTCACTTGTTGATCAGGAGAAAGAACTCATACTAAACGCCCTCGAAGAGTGTCTTTGGGTGCAGAAAAATGCTGCCGCAAAGCTTGGGGTTAGTCCAAGGGCGTTAAATTATAAGGTCAAAAAGTTTGGCATTACCCATCCTAACTGGCGTAAACACAGGTAGGTGCAGTACTTCTTTTAGCGAAGTCCTGCTATAAACGGTCCTACAGCTTGAGCACCTTCTGTTTCAACCAATTTGATTGTACGGGATCCGATTACTGCCATATCAGCTTTTCCTCGTAATGCGTCAATATCTTCTTTGCTCTGAATTCCAAACCCAACGGCCAAAGGAAGTTTCGTGGCTTTTTTGCATCTGCTGAGATAGTCGTCAAAGTCATGATCAAGCTCTGATTTCTTTCCTGTAACGCCTCGTCTTGCTGCGCAATAAATAAACCCTTTGGCATACCTATCCAGTTCAGCCATACGGGCATCGGTTGAGGTTGGGGTATAAATAAGAATAAGTGCGAGGTTATATTTTTCGGCGAGCGCCAGAAACGATTTTGCCATTTCAGGAGGCAGGTCAGGAACAATAAATCCGTATATGCCACTTTCTGCTGCCCTTTTCAAAAATGCTTCTTCACCATACTTGAAGATGATGTTATAATACGTCATAAAGAGAAAAGGGATATTATGGGTCTTTGCCATTTCTGCACCAAATTGAAAACAATCTTCAACCTTGGTTCCTTTGGCAAGGGCTTCCTGATTGGCTTTGAGAATAACTGGTCCATCGGCCATGGGTTCTGAAAAAGGAATCTGCATCTCAATGCAATCAACACCATTGTCAACCATCTGCTGGATCACTTCACGGTTCACATCGAGGGATGGATAACCGAGAACTATATGGGTCATAAGAAGAATATCTTCTTTTTGTAATCTGTCACGTAACTGTTGTTCTAACTGCATATTTTGAATCCTTATTGGAAATAGGCTGAGTCTTCCGGTAGCATTTTGCCTTCATTCTGTTTTTTACAGCTTATTCATTAGTGTATTCTTTTCCCTTGTCAATAATGAATTGTTTCCATGAGGGATCTTGAAATGCATGGGCAATGGTGAAAATATCCTTGTCACCCCGCCCTGACTGATTGATGATAATAGCGTCTTCCGTTGAGAGTTCTCCTGCCTCCCTGAAAGCCCCTGCAAATGCATGGGATGATTCGAGTGCCGGAATAATTCCTTCCAGTTTCATGGTAAGATCAAGGGCCTGCATTACTTCATTGTCGGTTGCCGATTCAAAGCGGACTCTGTTGTTTTCCCAAAGGTCACTGAGTATTGGGGATACTCCCACATAATCGAGACCTGCAGCAACAGAATGGGTGTGTTTCATCTGGCCATCATCATCCTGAAGGAACATTGTTTTATACCCCTGCGCCACACCTGGGGTGGCATCGGGGCTTGAGAGACGAATGGCATGAGCTCCACTGTCTGCACCATGGCCGCCACCTTCAACTCCAACAAGCTCCACGCCGTCTTCATCCAGAAAGCGTTTGAAAATACCCATGGCATTGGAGCCGCCTCCAACGCAGGCATAGACTTTTTTAGGCATTTTGTGGTGGTATTGCATGATCTGTTTAGCCGCTTCAATGCCAATAATGGATTGGAACCAGGAAACCATTTCTGGAAAAGGAGAAGGGCCGCAGGCAGTACCAAAGACATAATGCGTATCGTCAACATTCGTTACCCAGTCACGAAAAGCTTCATTAATGGCATCTTTCAGGGTGCGTGATCCATCTTTTACGGAAATAACTGTTGCTCCCATTTTTTCCATCCAGAATACATTTGGACGTTGCCGCATTACGTCTTCTTCACCCATATAAATGGTGCAGTCGAGCCCAAATTTTGCGGCCATGGTGGCTGTGGCCATTCCGTGTTGTCCGGCTCCGGTTTCGGCAATAACCCTCTTTTTTCCCATACGTTTAACGAGCAAGCCCTGTCCCATAACATTATTGGCCTTATGGGCACCGGTATGGTTGAGATCTTCACGTTTAATATAGATTTGAGCTCCACCAAAGTGACGGCTGAGATTTTCAGCGTATGTGAGGGGAGTGGGACGGCATGAATAGGTGGACATAAGTGTTAAATATTCCTGCCAGAATTCAGGGTCTTTACGGCACTTGGCATATTCCTGTTTCAGCTCTTGAAATGTTTGATGCAGTACTTCCGGAATGTAGGCTCCACCCCAGTTTCCAAAAAATCCGTTTGAATCCATTACGCTAACTCCAGTAAAGAAAAATCTAATAATAATATATGTTGCTGCCGATATGAATAGTGTTCGGTAGCCGTATTATTGTCCTATTAACTGTTTTTTTACTATCAGGGAGTGATTATGAGTATGCAAAGCACAGTGACGCACCAGCCGCCAATTCAATCAGAAAAAGTCTTCACATTTCCCAAGGGTATTCCTGGATTTGAAGAATATACTACTTTTAAGATTTTTCACAAGGATGATGGAGAAATTTCCGCATATTGGCTGGAATCCTGTGAAGCTCCTGTTGTTACCTTTACATTGGTGGATCCGACCTCCTACGATTTGAATTACGATATTTTTCTTGATGATTCTGAGGTACAGGCTATCAAAGCAAATAATCCTCTGGATATCGGTGTGTTTTTGATGTTGAAAAAGGAAGAGGGGACAAGGGACACCTCATTGAGTGGAAATATTGGTGGCCCATTGGTTATAAATGTTCAGGAGCAGCTTGGGCTGCAGAAGGTTCTCGAAAGGCAGCAGAGTGAAACTGAGCATTAAACAATAGTTATACACCAATTTTTTGTAGTTGTTGTCTGCAGACAGCTGCAAAATCTTCCGGATAGTGGCCATTGATATAGCGTAGCTGGGCTTCGCTAAATGCTCCGGGGGATTCTGGCAGTTTTGGCAGAAAGCTGTAGAGCAGATGCTGGCCAATTGCTCCGGTGCTGCCGATTCGTTTTGGATATTCAATGGACGTAACCATCCTTGCTCCAAGCCCTGCCAGAGCTTTTTGAGCCAGGAATATGCCCCTGTCAAGTGATGTTCTGGAAGCAGTATCAGCTTCCAGAACATTACCTATGACCTCACCCGTGTTATTTTCCAGTGCCATAAGCTGTAGTTCCCATTGCGACGTCTGGGCTTTTGGAACAAAAAGAACAGCATGGGGATCTTCCCAGAGTATTAGACTTGATTCTAGATCATTTCTTCCATCCATTCGGATATTGTTTCGAATACAGGCCAGATAGTCAGAAAAGAAACAGCTTTTCTTGAATTTATTGTAGCTTTGCATCACCTCAGCCACCATATCTCCACATCCGAAAGAGTCCATATTGCCAAGAGGAATATGGGGATCTCCGGAAAAGGTATCAACATTCTGTGGCAGCATGGCGTATTGCTGATGGATCTGTTGATGGGATGCGTGAAGTCGGTATTGTGTAGGGGCATAGTCGAAACCGAAGTTCCAGCCCCAGAGTGTGGCTGATATTTCAGGAGATATATTGTTTGAGAGTTTTTGCTGGATTTCTATCCTGAGCTTTTCAAGTAATTCAGCAGAATAAATTTTTTGTTTCCCAGGAAGGCGAATTTCCAGATGATCGGCAAGGCGAATAAAAGTTCGTTGATAATACAGGTGGCGCAACCCTGTCATATCCTTATCTGACAGTTGGGCCATTGCATAACGGATGGAATCATCGGCCATATTTGCTGCATAATGGCCACCTGCTATATAGGAGTTACGTCGCAGGTATTCAAAAACATGACTATTTTTATTATCTTGAAATTCTCCTACAATTTCACTCCCTCCCTGAGCACCTGGGCGCAGAACCATTACAATTTTATAGCTGTCCGGTAATGCCGGGTTATTTGCCACAGCTTCAAAGAGTGGATGATTATGTATAACTGCCCTGGTTCGTCCATGAGAATCCTGCATGTAGCCAATGCCCGTCGGGGTCCCATCTTTATTCTTTTCAATCTGACAACATAACTCGGCTAGCCTGATCAGATCTTCAGGATCGTTTGATGTTGTGGCCAGGGTGAGATGCAGGGGAGGTGGAAGTTTATCAAATAGGATATCAGGCACTTGTTCTTTACGAAGAAGGTCGCTGAGCGAAAAGGCTTCTGGTGGTGGAAGACAAATTCGCTGAGGATTCGCTGCACTGGAATCAGCCCATTCTTTATCAATAAAGGTTGATCCCCGGAAAGAAAATGGGTTCGGGATTTCAAAAATCCAGTCAGCATCGTGAACCTCTATATCCCCATTCGGAAAATTAGCCTGATTCGAGAAGACTGTACCGGAATCAAGGTGGCCAAGAGCACTTATTCTAGTTTTACTTCGCAGATTGGCGGTGGTATAGGTCGGTTTGTGAATACCATAAATAAAATTTTTTCGAGGGGTAACGCAGCTTCTTGTCGTCATGGGAGAGTGTGATAGTAGTGAATAATTAATAAGTTGGTTAATTACAATACTACTAGAAAAGCAGAATTTTAGCGATGAGATCTGGTATCTCGGTTAGCATGAACAATTCTAATGTGGTTTATAAAGATAGTTCTTCTTGGTAGGGGATTAATTGTGATAAACTTTCTGGTAACGATATGGTTTGAATGAAAAATTAGCAGCTAAGACTTTAGGGAGTTGATTGAATGAATAAAATCCTGATTAGAAAATTTGTATCTATTCTGGTTTGGGTATTTGCTTTTTGTGTAGTACAGCAGGCAACATGTGAAGAATATAATGGAAACAAAAAATCTGTTATCAGTAGTAGGTATATTTCTGTTTCTGAATATCTTCGTCTTCATCCAGAAGAGCGAAGTGTTTCGGTCAAATTTTCTAAAATTGTGAGTGGCCCAGGTAAACCCATCACATCAGGGCAACAACAAAAAAAAGTCAAAATTGCAATTGTTTATCCTGGAGAACAGGTATCGGACTATTGGCGAAGGAGCCTTCAGTCCTTTGAGTGTCGTATGAAGGAGTTAAATATTGACTATGATGTCAGTCAATATTTTACAAAAGGTGGTGGGGTGGAGACCAGAATTCAGGCAAAATTACTCAAAGAAGCTTTGATCGAAAATCCTGATTACCTTGTATTTACTCTTGATGTGAACAGGCATAAACGATTGGTAGAAAGAATACTTGCAAAGAAAAAGCCGCGTCTGTTTTTGCAGAATATAACGACACCACTTCCCGAATGGGAAGGGAATCAGCCTTTTTATGTTGGGTTTGATCACACCATTGGTGCTGAAATGTTAGCCGAATATTTTCTGGACAAATTTGAATCTAAAGGGAGTTATGGTCTTTTGTATTATTCACAGGGATACGTTAGCACCATGCGTGGAGATACTTTTCTTGATATGCTGCAACAAAGAAATGGTTCGAGGCTGGCGGCATCTTTTTATACCAATGGGAGCAGATCAAAGGCAAAGGCTGCAACTTCCAGCAGGCTATCTCAAATTGCTGATCTGAAATTTATTTATGCCTGTGCCACGGATGTGGCATTGGGCGCTGTGGATGGTCTTGCTGAAAAAGGGATGACCGGAAAAATTTTGGTGAATGGATGGGGTGGGGGGGATGCCGAGCTTGCTGCTATTGAAGCTGGTGACCTTGATGTTACGGTTATGAGAATCAACGATGATAACGGAGTGGCCATGGCTGAGGCTATTCATATGGATCTGATTGGAAAGGAAACAGAGATTCCAACAATTTTCAGTGGAGAGTTTGTTCTTGTCACTCAAGAGACTACCGTTGAAGAGTTAAGTAATTTTAAGCAAAAAGCATTTCGCTATTCAGGAATTCCGAGCAAGTTGTAGCATAAAATATGAATCCTAAATCATCAACCACATCTGTTCCTGCCTTTTTAGCCAGGATGCTCTTTCCGCCATTGCTTATTTTATTGTCCGTTTTACTCCTTTGGATCTACATTGAAAGCAAAAAAAATATTCATATTCAACAGGAATTAAATATAACACTTAATAATAGAAATAGTGCGAGGGAGTTGGAGAGTATACAGCAGTATTTGATGACTATCCTTGATGATACATTGTATGAGCTGAACAAAAGTTTTCATGAGAATCCCGACATAGACTCTGGAGGAATACGCTCCATTCTGGAACTGAAGAACAGTTATGAGTTTGACTTGTTACGATTTGTTCCTTTTGCCAAAGAGAGTGCAGTGGTGAGCAATGATTCGCCATTTTTTGATTTCAATCAATCCAGACTGATTTTTAAAGACATAGAACCGGAATCACTGCTGGATGAATGGTATCTGATTAAAACCGGTGAACCTGATAAGTCTCTTTGGTTAATGGTATTGGCAAGACGCGTCGTACATAGTGAAACCGGGCTAGTTCTCGGCGTATTGGTTGGTGGTGTGGTGTTGAATGACAACCAGAGTCTTGCCCGATCCGTCCAGCATAGAAGTGTAAATTCCCTGTTTGTGGCCCTTGAAATTGAAAATGAAATTATTGCGGCAAATTATCCGCTCACGCAGGATATTGAAGAAGCCTTGAAACAGCGGGAATACAAAATGAACCGATCCATACTCGATATGGAAACTGCCGTGGCTCAGCCTGTAGTTATAAATCATTTTGAATATCCTTTTGGGAACGGAGTCAATCTTACTATTATCCAGGTCTATTCTGATCCTCTCCACTCGAGACTGCGTGAGACATTTCTTCGCCTTGGAATTGTAGCATTACTCGGTACTGTCTTTCTTTTTATAATCTTCGAATTTTTCGCAAGAAAAAAGCTTGAAAGAGCCCTTGGAAGTTTACTTCGTTATACAAAGGTGGCTGCAACGACTCCAAAGGATGCCGTGTATCAGCCTGGTACCTTTGTTGAATTTAACCGAATAGGGGAATCTGTAGAAAAGACGATTGCAATATTGAATACCACAACAGAGCAGTTACAGGATAGTAAAAATCGGTTGGAACTAACCATTGAAGGTGCTGCCCTTGGTACTTGGGACTGGGATATCGCCTCTGGTCATATCAATTATAATTCTCGTTGGGCGGAAATGCTTGGATATTCGCTTGATGAAATAACCAATGAAATTAGCAATTGGAAGAATCTGCTTCATCCCGATGAAAAGGACGTTATACTCGGAAAATTGATCGATCATCTCGATGGAAAAACCCCTGTCTACCAAAGTGTACATCGTCTGAGGAGTAAATCTGGCCAGTGGATCTGGGTGCTGGATGCAGGTAAGGTATATACATATGATGAATCTGGTAATCCATTAAGGGCCGTGGGGATTCATCTGGATATTACACGAAGAAAAGAAGCTGAAGAGGCATTGGTGAAGAAACGTGCTCTATTGCTGTCCGTAGTTAATTCTATTCCGGATCATATTTTTTATAAAAATGACGAGGGAATATATTTTGGTTGTAATAAAGCTTTTGAAGAATTTACCGGCAAAACGGAAAAGGAAATTATCAACAAGACTGATTTTGATATCTTTCCACAGGATGTTGCAAAAAAATTCAGAGAACAGGACGGCCTGATGCTGGCTGGTGGTAAATTACGTCGTAACGATGAATGGGTAACCTATCCTGATGGCAGAAAAGTACTGCTGGATACTGTGAAAATTCCTTTTGTAGGGCAGAAGAATGAAACACTTGGGCTTATTGGGATAAGTCGTGATGTAACGCTTAAAAAGAAGACAGAAGAGGAACTTCTCAAGATAGAAAAACTTGAGTCAGTTGGCGTATTGGCCGGCGGGATCGCACATGATTTTAACAATATCCTTACTGCTGTCCTTGGAAATATTGAACTAGCAAGCTACAGCCTTAAGGATAGGGAACCTGGAACGTGTGATTTGCTGGGCGAAGCCAGCAAAGCAACCAGAAGAGCTGTAAAACTGACGAGACAGCTTTTAACGTTTGCAAGAGGTGAGGAACTTGTTCGGGATGCTACTGATCTCGCTATACTGATACGGGAGACCGCTGAGTTTGTTCTTCATGGCAGTACGGTTGTTAGTGAATATGACTTTCCTGAAAAATTATGGATGGCCGATGCTGACAGCGGGCAGATTAGTCAGGTTATTCAAAACATTGTAATCAATGCAAAGTATGCAATGGAAGATGGCGGAACTATAACTATCCACTGTAGAAATGTTGAAGAGTTGCTAGATACTACACAGGAAAGTTTACATACTGGAGGGTTTGTAAAGATTGTTATTACCGATACAGGCTCCGGAATCACTGAGGAGTTTCTTGATAAAATATTTGATCCCTATTTCACAACAAAGCACAAGGGCAGTGGCTTGGGCCTTGCGATATCCCATTCAATTGTTACAAAACATCAGGGAGTAATGACCGTTGAATCTACCGTAGGCCAGGGGACAGCTTTTACGATATTTCTCCCTGCAACTAAAGATACGTGTCAAGGTATCCCCGAACTCTCTTTTGGAGAGAGTAGTGAGATTCATGCTTCTAAGATCCTGTTGATGGATGATGATAAGATAGTGCGGGATGTGGTGGGCATTCAATTGAAAACATTGGGCCATGAGGCAGAGATGGCAGTAAACGGTGAAGAGGCATTACAGAAATACAGTAGGGCATTAATGGATGGAAGTCCTTTCGATATAGTTATTGTTGATCTCACTGTCCCTGCAGGGATGGGTGGAGAGGAGACGGCTGGGCATATTCTAAAAATAAACAAAGATGCCAAAATCGTTGTTGTGAGTGGTTATTCAAACGATCCAATAATAGGGGATTTTCAGAAATATGGTTTTAAGGCAACTCTTACAAAGCCCTTTGGGCTATCGGAGTTAGATAATATGATTAATAATGTGCTTGGTTGATTGGAACAGGATTACGTTATTCGTTTTTATAGAGAGTAAGTGCTTTCTGGTAAACCTTGGAACGTGAAAGGCCAAGGTCGGTTGCGAGTTTTCGGCTGACATCTTTCAGTGACAGATCAGTGTTGTCACGGTACCAGATTAATAATTCCTCAAGATTTTCTCCTTCTGCTTTTGCCGTGGTGCCCGGTTCAACTACAAGAACAAATTCACCTCGGTTTGTTTGAGAGGAGGCTCGTTCAAGCAGTGAGCTGATAGTTCCTTTTTGCAGGTCTTCATATACTTTTGTCAGTTCTCTTCCCCAGAAGGCGTTTCGGTTTCCCATGATTTTGTTGATATCAGTAAGGAGTCCCTGAATGCGTCGTGGGGATTCATAGAAAACCACAGGCCATTCCACGTCTTTCAAAGATGTGAGCAGGGAACGGCGTTGTGCCTTTTTTGAAGGGGCAAATCCAAGGAAAAGAAAATGGGGATTTGTAATACCGGAGGCAGAAAGAGCAGTGGTCAAGGCAGATGCTCCTGAAAGAGGGACAACAACAATTCCAGCATCATGGGCACGAGCAACAAGTACAGCACCGGGATCGGAAATAGCAGGGGTACCGGCATCGGAAACCAGAGCAATTGATTCACCGGCAAGGAGTCGTTGAATCAATTGGGAGGATCGTTCTGCCTCTTTTTCGCGGTAATAGCTGATGAGCGGAGTAGAGATCTCAAAATGGGTAAGGAGCTTTCGGGTATGACGGGTATCCTCTGCAGCAATAAGATCAACTTCACCCAGCACTCGTAAACAGCGCAGGGTGATGTCTTCAAGATTACCTATTGGGGTAGCTGCTATATAAAGGATACCCGGTTGAGTGTCTTCGGACTTACTCATAAACTACATTATTCCTTTGTCTTCTTTTTTCCAGGTAATACTAGATTGAGAATAACTCCGGCAATTCCTGCCAGTCCAATTCCTTTGACAGTAAAAGCACCAGCTGAAAAGCTCATCCCACCAATTCCAAGAACCATAATCAGTGAAATAATGGCTAAGTTACGGGGTTCGGTAAGATCATCTTGAGCACGAACAAGTGTATTAAGACCAACAACGGTAATTGTACCAAATAGGAGCAGCATAATACCACCCATTACAGGAGAAGGAATTGTTTGAAGCATGGCCCCTACTTTACCAACAAAGGCTAGTATGATGGCAACAATTGCCGCCCATGTCATAATTGCTGGGTTGAATGATTTAGTCAGAGTTACTGCTCCGGTAACTTCAGAATAAGTGGTGTTTGGAGGGCCACCAAACATGGCAGCAAGACTCGTGGCCAGGCCATCACCAAGCATTGTACGATGAATGCCTGGATCTTTTATATAATCTTTGTTGGTAACAGAGCCGATGGCAAGAATATCTCCAAAATGTTCAATTGCAGGAGCAATCGCTACTGGTACAATAAAGAAAATTGCTTCAAGGTTCCACTCGGGATAGGTGAAAGCAGGCATGGCAAACCAGGATGCTTCACGTACCGGGGTGAAATCAACGAGGCCAAATGGAATTGATACAAGGTAACCGGCAATAATACCACAAAGAATCGGGATAAGTTTAAACATCCCCTTACCAAGTAGAGATACCAGTAGGGTCACACCAAGAGATGTTGCAGAGACAATAAGAGCAGTATTACGGGGAACAAGCTCAAAGGAGCCATCACCTGTCATGCCGGTAGCCATATAGACAGCAACTGGAGCAAGAATAAGGCCAATGACCATAATTACAGGCCCTGTTACAATGGCAGGAAGGATTTTATGAAGTATTTCCCCTCCTTGGAAGTAGATAAGAACTGAAAGTAGTATATAGAAGAGACCAGCTGCCAGGAGGCCACACATGGTCCCGGCAATTCCCCATGTCTGAACGCCATAAATAATCGGAGCTATAAATGCAAAGGAAGAAGCAAGGAAAATTGGGACTTTTCCCTTTGTAACAATTTGAAAAACCAGGGTTCCTGCACCAGCGGTAAAGAGTGCAACATTTGGATTAAGTCCGGTAAGCAACGGGACAAGAACAAGTGCACCAAGTGCAACAAAAAGCATTTGTGCCCCAAGAATAATATCCTGCGGCCTAAAATTATAATCACTATCGATAGGTTGCGTGTCCATAAGGGTAATTTTTCCTATTATTTTGTTCCAAAAAGTTTGTCGCCAGCATCGCCAAGACCAGGGAGAATGTAGCCATTATCATTAAGTTTTTCGTCAAGTGATGCGGTGAAAATATCAACATCGGGATGAAGAGCTTGGACTTTTTCAATACCTTCTGGGGCAGAAACCAGAAAAAGACCTTTGATTGAGGTGCAGCCGGCATCTTTCAACAGAGTAATGGTTGCATTCAGCGTGCCACCGGTTGCAAGCATAGGGTCAAGAATTAAGGCAGTACGTTGTTCAATGTTTTTAGCAAGCTTGACATAGTATTGAACTGGTAGAAGGGTTTCTTCGTCACGATAAAATCCTACGATGGATACTTTAGCGGAAGGGATCAGATCAAATACGCCATCCATCATTCCAAGACCGGCTCGTAAGATAGGGACAAAGGTGATTTTTTTTCCTTTAATAGCTTCAACTTCAGTGGGTCCGGCCCAGGTATCAATAGTTTTAGTTTCCGTTGGGAAATCTTTTGTGGCTTCATATCCAAGAAGTCTTGCAATTTCAGAAGCTAATGCTCTAAAATCTTTGGTAGAGATATCTTTTTCTCGTAAAAGACCGACTTTATGACGAATGAGTGGGTGATCGACTACATGTAAGGCCATGGGAAGCTCCTTTGTTGGTATGAAGTGAAATGGGATACAAATTATTAGTTAAGGATACATACAAGATAAAACGTGGAAACTCAACGAAAGGATGGCCCTGCGAGAATAAAAAAAAAGTGATATCGGATATAAGCTGAGTGGGGCAATGATGCTTATAACCACAATACTTACTGAATTAAATTGGATAATCTGTTACCCTGACTACTTCAATGTATTATATAAATATCACTGCTGTCCCAACGTCCACCAAGACAGATAGTGTAACTTATTAATTTATTAAAACATTAACGATAAAATGCCTGTTCTCGACTTGAAATTAGATTATCCTCAAAATTTACCAAATTTTGGGCGAG
>Ga0307929_1000618_pt1 | contig 33316 bp, 40 predicted proteins | sample AceLakmetage1330_FD_203160 | JGI IMG/M metagenome (GOLD analysis project Ga0307929, IMG submission 203160) | Saline water microbial communities from Ace Lake, Antarctica - #1330 | ecosystem: Environmental > Aquatic > Non-marine Saline and Alkaline > Saline | place: Antarctica: Ace Lake...
CAGCAGGCCGCCGCATCTCCTCCAACTACCTATAAAGAAATCGTAGGCAGAAACCACAACATCTTGGGGTGATCAAACCTCAACTTGCGTTAAATTGATACCCCGCAAAACAAAAACCCCGACCGCTCTTACGAACGGTCGGGCTGGGTTTATGAACGAATCCCCCTGGATCGTTAGATTTTTCCGATGAGGTCGATGCCGGGCGTGAGGGTGTCGCCACCGGGTTGCCAGCCTGCGGGGCAGACTTGATCACCGAATTCACGGACGAATTTGGCGGCTTCGAGTTTGCGGAGCGCTTCGGGCGCGCTGCGACCAATGCCGAGGTCGTGTACTTCCATGGTTTTGAGGATGCCATCGGGGTCGATGACGAAGGTGCCGCGCAGCGCGAGGCCTTCTTCTTCTATATAGACGCCGAAGGCGCGGCTGACGTTGCCGGTCGGGTCGGCACCCATGGGGTAGGTGACGGTTTTAATGGCTTCGGATTCGTCGTGCCATGCTTTGTGGACAAAGGCGGTGTCGGTGCTGACGCTGATGAGTTCGGCATCGGCGGCCTGGAATTTGTCGTAGATCAGGGCGGCATCTTTAAGTTCGGTCGGGCAGACGAAGGTGAAGTCGGCCGGGTAGAACATCAATACCAACCATTTTCCCTTATAGTCTGAGAGTTTGATTTTTTTGATCTCGCCGTTCTGGAATATTTCCATTTCGAGCTCGGGAATGGCTTCTCCAATTTTGATCATAATTTTTCTCCTTCTTTGAGCCGGTTGAGACTCGGTTGTTCGCTATTGATAATAGGGTCGGAACCCTCTGTTTTTAAATGTGACTATCAAGATAGGGTATCCGGGTTTATTAGCAACCCAAATTTTTGCTATTTTTGCAGGCGGGCAAGGGGCGAGAGGGTGGAAACAAATGGTTGTAAATATTTGTCCCAAAACAGTTGACAGAAAACATTTTTTCGCTAAAGTCGCTCCCCTTTGTGTGATGAACCAAAGATTTGTTGGTGTTTGCGGAGGGGTTTTTAAAGGAATTTCGGGTAAAAAAGCGGCTTTTTGTTTAGACGAATTAAAGCAGAGGCGGCGTTTTTGCGTAGTATTGTCTTTGAAATGGATATGCGAGCACAGGGGATTTACCGCCCATGTAGCTCAGTTGGTAGAGCGCATCCTTGGTAAGGATGAGGTCAGCGGTTCGACTCCGCTCATGGGCTCCATCACAGAAGAATAGATTTGTGAATTAGACAGGAAACAAGGGATCAGGAGGAACTAGTCATGGCTAAAGATAAATTCGAACGGACAAAACCGCATGTTAACGTCGGGACCATCGGTCACGTTGACCACGGTAAAACAACGCTGACCGCAGCGATCACCTGTGTACAGGGTCAAAAAGGTCTTAGTGAATACATCGCATACGATGATGTCGCAAAAGCTTCTGAGTCTCAGGGCCGCCGCGATGCATCCAAAATTATGACCATCGCGACGTCGCACGTTGAGTACGAGTCCGACAAACGTCATTACGCTCACGTTGACTGTCCTGGACATGCCGACTATGTGAAGAACATGATCACGGGTGCTGCGCAGATGGACGGCGCAATTCTCTGTGTGTCTGCTTCGGATGGACCGATGCCCCAGACCCGTGAGCACATCCTGCTCGCTCGTCAGGTCGGTGTGCCGGCTATTGTGGTGTTCATGAACAAATGTGACCTCGTGGATGACGAAGAACTTCTCGACCTCGTGGAACTCGAAGTTCGCGAACTGCTTTCTAAATATGAATTCCCGGGTGATGATATTCCGGTGATTCGCGGCGCTGCACTGCCGGCTATCGAAAACCCGTCCGGCCCCGAAGCGGCCTGCATTCAGGAACTGATGGAAGCTCTTGACAGCTACATTGAGGAGCCGGAACGTGTTACGGATCTTCCCTTCCTTCTTCCGATCGAGGACGTGTTCTCGATTGAAGGTCGCGGAACCGTGGTTACGGGTCGTATCGAACGCGGAACTGTTAATACCGGCGATGAAGTGGCTATCGTGGGTCTGAAAGACACGGTTAAAACCACCTGCACGGGTGTTGAAATGTTCCGCAAGATCCTCGATGAGGGTCGGGCTGGTGACAATGTCGGCTGCCTGCTGCGTGGTACGAAGAAAGAAGAAGTTGAGCGTGGTCAGGTTCTGGCGAAGCCCGGTTCCATCAACCCGCACACAACCTTCACTTCTGAGGTTTACATCCTGAACAAAGAAGAAGGCGGACGTCATACTCCGTTCTTCAAAGGATATCGCCCGCAGTTCTACTTCCGTACAACGGACGTTACCGGTGACATCACCCTTCCCGAAGGTGTGGAAATGGTCATGCCTGGCGATAACGTCACCATGAACGTCGAACTGATCGTTCCGATCGCGATGGAGCAGCACATGCGCTTCGCGATTCGTGAAGGTGGACGCACCGTGGGTGCTGGTCGTGTGACCGAAATCGTTAAATAAACGAATCAACGAAACGTTGAGCAGGGTGATGTGTTCGCATCGTGTGGATGCATCACCGGTTTATCAACGACAGTAAAGAGGGCGAAGATCATGGCGAGAGATATCATTACGTTGGCTTGCACAGAATGTAAGCGTCGCAATTACACGACCACGAAGAACAAGAAAATTTCTACGGGCCGTCTCGAGCGCAATAAATATTGCCCCCATGACCGCAAGCACACACTGCACAGGGAAACGAAATAATTTGAAGAGTTCCGTAGGCCAGTAGCTCAATTGGCAGAGCACCGGTCTCCAAAACCGGGGGTTAGGGGTTCGACTCCCTTCTGGCCTGCCAGTTTCTTTAAGGTTTTGAAATGAAAAAAATTATTGAATTAATCAATGCATTGAAGACATTTCTGGGCGAGGTGAAAGCCGAGCTGAAGAAATGTACGTGGCCGACTCGTAAGGAGCTAATGGGCTCAACGATGGTCGTGGTGGTATCGGTTATTATTTTGGGCGTGTTTGTCGGATTGAGCGACACCGCATTGATGGGACTTTTACGAGCGGTTCTGCGCTAAGCGGAGAAAGAACAAATATGGACAAGCAATGGTTTGTTTTACATACGCTCTCCGGGCATGAGCAGAAGGTGCAGACGAATATCGCCAGCCGGGTGCAGCAGGAAGAGTTTGAAGAGTACGTTGGGGAAATTCTGATTCCGACCGAAAATATTTCGGAAGTGAAGAACGGAAAGAAAACCACGCGTGCCCGTAAGTTTTTTCCCGGCTACGTGCTGGCCAATGTGGCGTTGTATGATGCGGATAAAAAGTTAATTGCGGAGACCTGGGCTTTTATTCAGGAAACACCGAGTGTGATTGGTTTTATCGGAGGCGTAGCCCCCGTTCCATTGCGCGACGACGAAGTCGATAGCATTTTGAATCAGGTCGAAGAGAAGAAGGAAAAAGTGACACCGAAGGTGTTATTTGAGCCGGGTGAGACGGTTAAAATCACCGACGGGCCGTTTATGAATTTTAACGGAGTGGTTGAAGAAGTGGATCCGAATCATGGAAAAATGAAAGTTTCCGTGGCGATTTTTGGACGCTCAGCCCCCGTAGAGCTGGAATATTGGCAGGCGGACAAAGCGTCCGAATAAGAGCGGAGTTTTCGTATGGCAAAAAAAGAAATGGGAATGATCAAGTTGCAGATTCCGGCCGGTAAGGCCAATCCTGCACCGCCGGTAGGTCCGGCACTGGGTCAGCACGGCGTGAATATCATGGAATTCTGCAAGGCGTTTAATGCCGCTACGCAGCAGGATGCTGGGATGATTATCCCCGTGGTCATTACTGTCTATGAGGATCGTTCATTCAGCTATGTCACCAAAAGCCCGCCGGCATCGGCCTTGCTCAAAAAAGCAGCCGCCATTGCCAAGGGATCGGGCGTGCCGAACCGAGACAAAGTCGGCACGGTAACTCGCGCACAGATTGAAGAGATTGTGAAAATTAAAGAAGCGGATTTGACGGGCAACGATTTAGATGCGTCTTGTCGCATCATCGAAGGCACCGCCCGCAGCATGGGAATAGAGGTCAAATAGCTATGGCACACGGAAAAAAATATAGCGCAGTGAAAGAGAAGGTTTCGGAAGAGAATATCTATTCCGTTGAGGAGGCGATTGCATTCCTTAAAGAAAACCCGACCGCAAATTTTGACGAAACTTTTGAACTCGCCATTCGGACGGGGCTCGATGCGACGAAGTCGGATCAGTCGATTCGCTCCACCGTGGCGCTTCCAAATGGAACCGGTAAAGACGTTCGCGTCATCGTGTTCGCCACCGGCGATGCCGCCGAGGCCGCTCGCGGTGCCGGAGCCATCGAAGTCGGCTTCGAAGACCTGCTCGAAAAGGTTAAAGGGGGCTGGATGGACTTTGATGTCGTGGTGGCCACGCCGGATGCCATGAAAGAAGTTCGTAAGGTTGCCCGTATTCTCGGACCGCGCGGCTTGATGCCGAACCCGAAAACCGGAACGGTGACAGACGATACCGCATCGGCTGTAACCCAGCTCAAAGCTGGACGTGTTGAGTTCCGTATGGACCGCAATGCCAACATCTTGGTTCCGTTTGGAAAACGTTCCTTTACGGTCGAAGCCCTCGCAGAGAACTTCCGCTCCATTTACGATGCGGTTCTTTCTGCGAAACCGGATTCCGGCAAAGGTATTTTCATCAAACGTTGCACCATCGCGACGACCATGGGCCCGGGCCTGCATGTCGCCGTGAAAGAAACTGCGGATGCTTAATTAAGAAGGACACCCCGTCATGAGCACAGAAAAGAAAACTTTACGCCCCGAAAAACAGGCCATGTATAACGAAGTGGAGGAGAGTATCTCCGGTGCGCTTTATATGTTGCTGGCAGACTGCACGGGCATGAGCATGCCCCAAACGCTGGAACTTAAAAAACAGCTGAGCGGTGCAGAGGCAAAATCTAAAGTGGTTAAAAACCGTATGCTGGTCAGGATCTGCGAAGATCTTGGCACGTTGACCGGTCCCACCACGATGATCTGCGGAAGCAGTGATGTGGTTGAAGTGGCTAAAATTTTGGAAAAGTTTTCCGCGGAAAACAAGACCCCGGTTCTAAAGGGTGGCGTTCTCGAAGGCTCGGTTCTTTCGGCGGAAGATGTCGTGACCTTGGCAAAACTGCCGGGCAAAAAAGAACTTCAAGCGAAACTGGTGGGTACATTAGCGGCACCGATGACTCAGGTTGTCGGCGTGATGAACCAGAAAGTTTGCAGCTTGCTGTACGTGCTGAACGCTGTAAGCGAGAAAAAAGAACAAGCGGCGTAAAGACGTTATATTTAAATGTATTGATTCAATTCACATGTGGAGGAAGAAAAATGGCTGAAGAAGTAAAAGAAGAAGTAAAAGAAGAAGTCAAACTCGAAGGCAAAATGGCCGAATTCGTTGACTGGATCGAAACCATCTCTGTATTGGAACTTTCCAATCTAGTAAAGGCTCTTGAAGATCGTCTCGGCGTATCTGCTGCTGCCCCCGTTGCCGTAGCTGCTGCTGGCGCTGCTGGTGGCGAAGAAGCTGCCGCTGAACAAACCGAATTCGATGTCGTTCTGACGGTTCCGGGTTCCCAGAAAATCCAGGTGATTAAAGCGGTTCGTGAAATCACGGCACTGGGTCTCAAAGAAGCTAAGGGTCTTGTTGATGAAGCCCCGAAGGCGATCAAAGAAGGCGTGACTCAAGAAGAAGCCACCGCGATCAAAGAACAGCTCGAAGCTGTTGGTGCCACTGTCGAAGTCAAGTAACGGCGCCTTTATGCGGTTGTTTCCGGCGGCCTTTGGCCGTCGGATCTTCTGTGTTTTCGGCGGTTAGACGTCGTGTGTCCGGGCACTCTTTAAAAGAGTGTCCTGTGTGAACTGTCCCGATCAAACTCCTGAAGGAGATCGAATGGCTGAAAGAAAAAACTTTGGAAAACTCACCGATGTAATTGAAGCTCCGGACTTGATTGAGCTTCAAACAAACTCCTATGTGGATTACCTCCAGAAGGGAGTCGCTCCGTCGCGCCGTAAAAAAATCGGTCTGCAGGCGGTTCTGAGCGATGCGTTTCCTGTCGAGAGCTACGATGGTCAAATTGCCCTCGACTTCGTAAGCTACGAAATTAAAGAGCCCAGGCTCTCCTATGTTGAGTCGGTCAAAGAGGGCGAAACCTTTTCGGCCCCACTCTATGTCACATTCCGTTTGCGTGAAAACGAAGACATCCGCGAAGATACACTCTTTATGGGTGAAATTCCGTTGATGACGGAACGCGGGAGCTTTGTGATCAATGGAGCTGAGCGGGTGATTGTGAGTCAGCTTCACCGTTCGCCGGGCATCTGCTTCGAACGCACGACTCATCCCAACGGAACGCTTCTTTATTCGTTCCGTATTATTCCGGATCATGGTTCCTGGGTAGAAACCCAGTTTGACACCTCCGAACTCCTTTATGTCTATCTCGACCGTAAGCGTCGTCGTAGAAAATTCCTCGCCTCGACGTTCCTGCGGGCGCTCGGGTATGAATCCGACGAAGAAATCCTCAATCTCTACTACAGTCTTGAGAACTTCTCCCTGAAAAACCGGGTTAGCGATGAATCGGAACTGACTGGATTCGTTCTCAAAGAGGATGTGATCGACAGCGACTCCGACTCTGTCATTGGTCGTCGTTACGATGCGTTGACTCTCGACATGATCGACCGCATGAAACTCGCCGGATACAAGAGCGTCGATGTCGTCAATGTATCCTGGGACGAAGGTCTTTTTCTGAAAAGTATTCAGAAGGACCCCTCGCGCAACGTGGATGAAGCGCTGAAGGAAATTTACCAGAAACTGCGCCCCGGTGACCCTCCGACCACCGCCAGTGCCCGCCAGATGCTCAAGCGACTTTTCTTTGATGAAGCTCGCTTTAGCCTGAGCCGCGTGGGTCGCTACAAAGTGCAGCAGAAACTCGGCACCAAAGCCACGGTTTTGACGCTGGACAAAGAAGATGTGGTCGAAGCTGTTCGTCACCTGATTGACGTCAAGATGGGTCGCGGAATTCTCGATGATATTGATCATCTTGGAAGCCGTCGTATCCGGACCGTTGGGGAACTGCTCGAAGGGCAGTGCCGTGTGGGTCTTGCCCGCATTCAGCGCCTCGTTAAAGAGCGTATGACCATTTTCGACACAACCGTCGATCGTCTCACCTCGCAGAAGCTGATCAACCCCAAAGCGCTTTCAGCTGTGATCAAAGATTTCTTTGGTCGTTCGCAACTCAGCCAGTTCATGGATCAGACTAACCCGCTTTCTGAATTGACGCACAAGCGCCGTCTTTCGGCTCTTGGACCGGGCGGACTGAACCGCGACCGCGCTGGCTTCGAAGTTCGAGACGTACACAGCTCGCATTACGGACGTATTTGCCCAATTGAAACGCCCGAGGGTCCAAACATTGGTTTGATCTCCTCGCTCAGTACATTTGCGCGAATCAACGAATACGGTTTCATTGTAACTCCGTATCGCAAAGTGGTGAAGGGCCGCGTGACCGACAAAGTGGACTCGCTGACCGCTGACCAAGAAGAAAAATTTGTCATCGCTCAGGCCAATGCGCCGCTCAACGAAGACGGAACCTTTCAGAACGATCGCGTAATGGTTCGGGCTCGTGCCGACTTTATCGAAGTCGAGCCGTCCGAAGTACAGTACATGGACGTTTCTCCGAAGCAGGTGGTGAGTATCGCCGCCGGACTCATTCCGTTTCTTGAGCACGATGATGCGAACCGCGCACTCATGGGTTCAAATATGCAACGCCAAGCCGTTCCGCTGATGGTCTCTGACCGTCCGTTTGTTGGAACAGGGATTGAAGGCCGCCTGGCTCGTGACTCCCGGGTATTGGTTGTTTCTGAAATGTCAGGAAAAATCGCCTACGTTTCCGGTGATAAAATCGTCGTTTCAAAAGATGGGGAAATGCCCGTCAAAAAGAAAACGCCGAAAGAGGATTATCGGGAATACGATCTGCGTAAATTCATGCGTTCCAACGCGGGAACCTGCCTGAATCAAAAACCGATTGTAAAAAAAGGCGAAAAGGTCAAAGAAGGCCAGGTGTTGGCGGATGGTCCTGCGACCGATCAAGGGGAGCTTTCTCTCGGTCGCAACGTCACTGTCGCGTTTATGCCGTGGTGCGGATATAACTTTGAGGATGCCATTCTGATCAGCGAAAAGCTGGTGAAAGAGGATGTCTACACATCTATTCATATTGAAGTGTTTGAGTGCGGCGCCCGCGATACCAAGCTGGGTCCCGAAGAAATCACTCGCGACATTCCGAATGTCGGTGAAGATGCGCTGAAAAACCTGAATCATGAAGGGGTCATCGAAATCGGTGCGGAAGTGAAGCCTGGCGATATTCTCGTGGGTAAAATCACACCGAAAGTTGAAACCGAACTGGCTCCGGAAGAACGCCTGCTGCGCGCCATTTTTGGTGAAAAAGCGGCCGATGTTCGTGACACATCCCTGCGCGCCAAGCCCGGTAGCCATGGAATTGTGATGGATGTCAAAGTCTCCTCCAAAAACAAATATGCGAAAGAGACCGCGGCTGCGCCGAAACCCAAGGCTGAGCCGGACATGACGAAGCGCAAGAAGGAGATTTCGCAGCAGTACAAAGATTCCATTCACGAACTGACGGAAGATCTGACCGAAGCGTTGAGCAACATTCTGCTGGGAGAAAAAATCCCTCTCGATGTGGTGAACATGAAGAGCGGAGATATTATTATTCCCGCGAACCGTAAAATTACCAAAACGCTCCTGCGTAAGCTGGCCGCCAGCTACGAGCATATCGAAATCGATCCGAGCCCGATCCGCATCAAGATCATGGGCATCATCGATAATTTCCGGAACAAGTTTGCTGAAGCCGAATCGGACAAGCAGCGTTCGTTTGATCGCGCCAGCAGTGGCGAAGAACTCGATGAAGGCATCGTCAAACAGGTCAAAGTTTATGTGGCCTGTAAGAAGAAGCTTTCGGTCGGGGACAAAATGGCCGGACGCCACGGAAACAAAGGGGTGATTTCCCGCATTCTTCCGGAAGAGGACATGCCGTTCCTTCCAGATGGAACACCGGTTGAAATCGTCCTCAACCCGCTTGGGGTGCCGTCTCGTATGAACGTGGGGCAGGTGCTTGAAACGCATCTTGGATGGGCGTGTAAACACCTTGGAATCCATGCAGCTACACCGATTTTTGATGGAATTTCCGAAGAGGAAATTCGTCAGATGATGTCCGATGCCGGCTTGTCCAGCGACGGGAAAACCGTTCTCTATGACGGTCGTACCGGGGACAAGTTTGAACAGCGCGTTGTGGTGGGAACCATCTACATGCTCAAACTTCATCATTTGGTAACCGAAAAAATCCATGCCCGCGCAGTCGGTCCGTATTCGTTGGTCACTCAGCAGCCGCTGGGGGGTAAAGCGCAGTACGGTGGACAGCGGTTCGGAGAAATGGAAGTCTGGGCGCTCGAGGCCTACGGCGCGGCGTATGCCCTTCAGGAAGTCCTGACGGTCAAGAGTGACGACCTCGCCGGCCGCACCCGGATTTATGAGTCCATCGTGAAGGGCGAAAACGTACTCGACTCCGGTCGTCCGGAATCATTCAACGTTCTGATTAAGGAACTTCAGGGTCTTGGCTTGAATTTCGAAGTCAAAGCTCCGGACGAAGAAAGCGTTTTGTTCTAAGGACATCTTTAATTTTTACAGGGGAAAAACATGGTGGATACACGTAGTGCAGCAGAGTTACTCGGTGTCGAATCCGATACGGTCAAGCAGGTTGCAAGCATCAAGCTGGCCGCACCGGAAGACATTCGTTCATGGAGCTTCGGGGAAGTCAAAAACCCGGAGACCATTAACTATCGAACCTTCAAGCCCGAGAAGGGCGGCTTGTTCTGTGAACGTATTTTTGGTCCGTCAAAAGACTGGGAATGTAGTTGCGGGAAATATAAGCGGATTAAGCACAAAGGGGTCGTTTGTGACCGCTGTGGTGTAGAAGTCACGCTGTCGCGTGTTCGTCGTGAGCGCATGGCGCACATCGAGCTGGCGATTCCTGTTTCGCACATCTGGTTCTTCAAAGCCACCCCGAGCCGCATGAGCCTCTTGCTCGACATGACCATGCGGAACCTCGAACACGTCATCTACTACGACGACTATGTTGTGGTCGATCCCGGTGAGACCCCGCTTAAAGAAAAGCAGCTTCTCTCTGAACTCGAATATCGTGAAGCCATCGACAACTACGGTGTGGGTAGCTTTGAGGCCTTCATCGGTGCGGAAGGAGTTCGTGAACTCCTGAAAAAGATTGATCTCCCAGAACGTCTCGTCGAGTTGGAAGATGCGATGGGCAACACGCGCAGCAAAATGACGCGTAAAAAGCTCGTTCAGCAGATGAAAGTCATCGAAGGACTGATCAAAAGCAATTCGCGCCCCGAGTGGATGACCTTCGAGGTGCTTCCGGTCATTCCGCCGGATCTTCGTCCGCTCGTCCCGCTCGAAGGCGGCCGCTTTGCCACCTCCGACTTGAACGACCTTTACCGTCGCGTGATCAACCGCAACAACCGTCTGAAAACCCTTCTGGCACTCAAAACGCCAGAAGTCATCATCCGGAACGAAAAACGGATGCTCCAGCAGTCGGTTGACGCCTTGTTCGACAATGGTCGCCACGGCCGTGCTGTTAGCGGCCCCGGTAACCGCCCGCTCAAATCGCTCAGCGACATGCTCAAAGGGAAACAGGGTCGTTTCCGCCAGAACCTTCTCGGAAAACGCGTAGATTACTCCGGTCGTTCCGTGATCGTGGTGGGCCCGAACCTGAAGCTCAACCAGTGTGGTCTTCCCAAAAAGATGGCCTTGATCCTCTTTGAGCCCTTCATCATTCGGAAGCTCAAAGAACGTAGCATTGTGCATACTGTGCGCAGTGCCAAAAAGATGATCGAGCGCGAAGAAGAAGTTGTATGGGACATTCTTGACGAAGTGACCAAGGGTCATACCGTCATGCTCAACCGTGCGCCGACGCTCCATCGCCTTTCCATCCAGTCCTTCGAGCCTGTTTTGATCGAAGGAAATGCTATCCAGCTTCATCCGTTGGTTTGTACGGCTTATAATGCCGACTTCGACGGAGACCAAATGGCTGTGCACGTGCCTCTTTCGGTGGAAGCTCAGATCGAATCCAAATGTTTGATGCTGGCTCCGAACAATGTCTTCTCGCCTTCCAGCGGAAAGCCGGTCACCACGCCGACGCAGGATATTGCGCTGGGGCTCTACTTCCTCACCAGTTTCTCGCAGAGCTTCATTCTCAGCTCCCGCAAAGGCGGCACAGTCGATGAGAAGGAGTCCCTGCCGATTCTTGGAGACATCAACGAAGTGCACACCGCCTTCGAAGATGGCGCATTGGTTCTGCACGACCGTATTCGCTATCGCAACCCCGACTACCAGGTTGAAACCAAGTTCGGTGTACAAGATCAGTCTGTGATCATCACCACCGTGGGTCGTGTGCTCTTTAATGAAGTCTGGCCGGAAGGTCTGGGTTTCGTGAACGATCGCGTCAACAAAAAAGTTCTCGGAACCCTCATTGAGCATTGCTACGAAAAAGCCGGACACAATGAAACCGTTCTCGTCCTCGACCGCCTCAAAAACCTCGGGTTCGAACAGGCCACCGCCGCCGGGATTTCCATCGGTCTTTCCGACATGATCATCCCGCCGGAAAAACCCAAGCTGATTGCTGCAGCTCGCAAAGAAATTCGCGATGTTGAAGACAAATACAAAAAAGGTCTCATCACCGACGGCGAGCGTTACAACATGGTCATTGACCAATGGACCGACGCCAATGATAAGTTGACCAACAAGCTCTTCAGCTCGCTTGAAACCAATGACGACCCCGTCAATGCCCAATCCAAAGGCGACCTCAACCCCGTGTTTATCATGGTGGACTCCGGCGCTCGTGGATCCCGTCAGCAGATTCGTCAGCTGGCCGGTATGCGTGGACTGATGGCTAAGCCTTCAGGTGAAATCATTGAACGTCCGATTCTCGCGAACTTCCGCGAAGGTCTCTCCGTTCTCGAATACTTCATCTCGACCCATGGTGCTCGTAAAGGTCTGGCCGATACCGCGTTGAAAACAGCCGACTCCGGTTACCTCACTCGTAAACTGGTCGATGTCGCCCACGACATGATCATCATGGAAGAGGATTGCGGAACCTTGAACGGCATCGAAGTCAGTGCCATCACGGATGGCGACGACGAACTCGTCTCTCTCTCTGCGCGTATTATTGGACGTACGGTCTGCGATGATATTTGTGATCCGCACAACGCCGACCAAATTCTTGTCGCAGCCAACGAAGTGATCGACGAACACTCCGCTAAGAAAATTGAAAGCGTAGGGATTGAAACCCTCCGCCTCCGAAGCGTACTGACCTGCGAGTCGACTCGTGGCGTTTGTGCAAAATGCTACGGCCGCAACCTGGCCTCTGGCTTGGATGCCAAACTCGGAGAACCTGTCGGGATTATCGCAGCGCAGTCCATCGGGGAGCCGGGAACTCAGCTCACCATGCGTACGTTCCATATTGGGGGTACCGCTAGTTCGGTCTTTAAACAGCCGAAAATCACAGCCAAAGAAGCCAGTACGATTCGCTACGAAAACCTTCGTACCGTTGAGGTCGAAGGCGGAAGTGTCATTCTTAACAAAAACGGAAACCTCGTGGCCTACGACAAAGAAGGTCGCGAACTCGAACGCTACTCACCGGTCATCGGTGCGATTGTCTCTGTGGAAGATGGCGGAACGGTAAAAGCGAAGCAAACGTTCGTCACATGGGATCCCTACAGTGTACCAATTCTTTCCGAGCAAATCGGAAGCATCGAATTCCACGACTTTATCGAGGGCGTCACCGTTCAGAAAGCGGAAGACGAAACCACTGGAGTTGAAGGATTGGTTGTTCTGGAGCATAAAGAAGACCTTCATCCGCAGATCGTCGTTACCGACAAAGCGGGTAAAGCCTTGGCTTATTACTCCATTCCGGCCGGCGCCCACGTCATGGTTACCGAAGGCATGAAAATTGTCGCGGGAGCCACACTGGCGAAAACGCCGCGCAAACAGTCTCGTACCAAAGATATTACCGGGGGTCTCCCGCGAGTTGCTGAACTCGTTGAGGCCCGTCTTCCCAAAGAAGCCGCTGAAATCGCCAAGATCGACGGAATCGTCGAGCTCGGTGGGATCACCAAAGGGAAACGCCAGCTCATCATCAAAGACCCAGCAACTGGAACTGAAGAAGAGCATCTCATCCCGATGGGTAAACACGTTGTCGCCTTTGGCGGTGACTGGGTACACAAAGGACAGCAGCTCACTGAAGGCCCAATTGTTCCGCACGAACTTCTCGAAGTCTGTGGACCGCAAGAACTTCAGGAATATCTCGTCAACGAAGTACAGGCCGTCTATCGCCTCCAGGGTGTAGAAATCAACGACAAGCACATTGAGGTCATCGTTCGCCAAATGCTCCGTAAAGTAAAAATCACGGAGCCGGGCGACACAGAATTCCTCTGGGGTGAACAGGTCGAGAAACAGAAATTCCAGGAAGTCAACAAAGCCGCTATGGAAGAGGGCCGTCGTCCGGCCGAAGCATCCCCCGTTCTGCTGGGGATCACCAAAGCCGCCTTGGCCACCGAGAGTTTCATTTCTGCAGCCTCCTTCCAGGACACCACTCGTGTTCTCACGCAGGCCGCGACGCTCGGACGCATCGACAAACTGCGCGGTTTCAAAGAAAACGTCATCATGGGTCACTTGATCCCGGCGGGTTCTGGATTCCCGCTCTACAAAAACATTCGCCCCGTCAAACTGGGCGAAGAGATCCCCCTCGAGGAAACCCTCGGGCACGATCCGCTTGCGGCTGTAGAAAAACCCGTCGAAGCTCCGGAAGTGAGCATCGAACTCTAAGCACTCCAAAAGAGTCTTAGATGAAGCGCCTCGATGAACTCGGGGCGCTTTTTTATTTTCCAACCCTTGGAGCTTTTTTGACCGCCATAGCCTCTGGCGGCGGCTGGTTTATCTTCGTTTTTCCAAGCCTTGGAAAATCATGCGGCCCCATACCTCTAGAGGTATGGGATTCTTCCAGACTTTGGAAAAAGCAGATAGATCGGCATTGCCGGGTTCCGCCCGAGACGCAGTCGAGAGAGGCTGGCGCTATTGCGACCAGCAATGGAACGAGCCGATCAATGGGAGACAGGCTTTGCTGTGCAAAGCAATGAAACGAAGTGCTTTGGAACGAAGTGGAAAAATAATTTGCCGCCGGCAAATAATGACCAAAGGGAGTGGTTCAATGGCAACTGAAGAGGCAACCCTTGGAAAATCATGCGATCCCATACCTCATGAGGTATGGGATTCTTCTAAACCTTGGGCCTGAGGTATTCCGAACGTGCTTTTGGCGTAGCCAAAAGAAATGACCCGAAGGGGAGTGGCAAAATTCCGAGCGATCCCGTATCTTACATCCCACATTTTACATTCCACTTCCCATACTCACTCCATGGCACTTATAAATCTACAGAATATCAAAATTGCATTCGGCGGGCCGGCGGTGCTCGACGGCGTGAACCTGCTCATTGAACCGGGCGAGCGCATTTGTCTGCTCGGTCGTAACGGCGAGGGAAAATCGACTCTGCTCAAAATATTGAGCGGTACGCTGGAGCCGGATGAGGGCGCTATGATTGTTCAGAGCGGCGTTCGGGTCGCCCGCCTGATGCAAACGGTTCCGCAAAGCCTCGACGGCACCGTTTTTGATTTGGTTTCCAGTGATTGGGACCACGAGCATGCTCTGGATCACCCCGTTGAAAAGGTGGTTTCCTTGATGAACCTAGATCCGTCGCAACCCTTCAATGAACTTTCCGGCGGAATGCGCCGCCGCGCGCTACTGGCGAAGGCGTTGGTCAATGATCCCGAAGTGCTGATCCTCGATGAACCGACCAACCATCTCGATATTGAATCCATCCAATGGTTGGAAAACTTTTTGCTTCGCTGGCGTGGAACCGTTTTGTTTGTGACGCATGACCGTGTCTTTTTGAAAAAGCTGGCCACCCGTATTGTGGATCTCGACCGCGGACGGCTGACGAGCTGGGAATGCGACTATTCGACCTATCTCAAGCGCCGCCAGGCATTGCTCAATGCGGAAGAAGGGCAACGGGCGGAGTTCGATCGTAAGCTTGCGCAGGAAGAGGTTTGGATTCGCAAAGGAATCAAAGCGCGTCGTACGCGCAACGAAGGCCGCGTCCGTGCGCTCGAAAAAATGCGCGGGGAGCGCTCGCAGCGCCGCGAGCGAACCGGAACGGTGACCATGCAGTTGCAGGAGGCGGGAAGCTCCGGGCGTAAAGTCATCACCGCCAAAGAAATTTCCTGCGGCTATGATGGTGAAGATATCATTCAAAACTTTTCAACCGAGATTCTGCGCGGTGATCGTATTGGGGTCATCGGCCCCAATGGGTGTGGGAAATCGACGCTGCTCAACACGCTGCTGGGGCATCTTGAACCCACGCAGGGCAAGGTGCGTCATGGTACGCGCCTCGAAATTGCCTATTTCGATCAGCACCGCATGAAGCTCGACGAAACCAAAAGCGTGAAGATGAACCTTTGTGGTGACAATGAGTTTGTGCAGACCAACAGTGGCCGCCAGCATGTGATGGGCTACTTGCGAAATTTTCTCTTTTCGCCCGCGGATGCGGAGCAGCCCGTTTCCTCGCTTTCCGGCGGGGAGCGCAATCGCCTCATGCTCGCCAAGCTTTTTGCCCAAGCGTCGAACGTGCTGGTGCTCGATGAGCCAACCAACGACCTCGATGTTGAAACGCTCGATCTCCTCGAAGAGCTTCTGGCTGATTATCAGGGCACCGTCCTGCTCGTTAGCCATGACCGGGCCTTTCTCAACAATGTCGTCACCTCAACCATCGTGTTTGAAGAGGGACGGGTCAGCGAATATGCCGGTGGATACGATGATTGGATGGAGCAAGCCGCTCGACAGAAGAAGGTTATGACTCAGGAGCAGAAGGTCGTTGATCCGCAAAAATCACGAACCCGCAAGCTATCGAATAAAGAGCGGCATGAGCTGAAAGAGTTACCCGCGCGGATTGAGCAGCTTGAGGCCGAGCTCGAAGAGTTGCACGCCACGCTGAATGATCCCGAATTTTACCGCCGTCCACCCGAAGAGATCAAACCCGTCACCGAACGCGCCGAAGCCGTCCCGCACGAGCTCGAGGTCGCTTACGACCGCTGGGCCGAGCTCGACGAGCTTTAACTTTTCCTATTCAACTACTTTTTATCCGAAGATTTGCACAGATGGACGCAGATAAGAAATCTTCGATCAGACCCTCTGCGACAATCGGCGTTCATCTGCGGATATAATCTTTGGTTGTTGCGTGCTGAGTTTTCTGTGGTGGAGATCTTTTCCATCTACAAATCGGCACGCGGAGCGAGGCTGGAGCCTGCGACAGCAACGGAACGAAGTTTAGTGGCAATCCTCAATCGACAATCGGGAATCCCCTCTGTATCTTTTTTGGATGGCTGCTAAAAAAGAAAAAAGAGAGAAAAAGGATCGTAACGTTAGTTTAGAGACGGTTCTCGCACAGATTAAGCAAGAATATGGCGACGGAGCGATTGTCCGTTTGGGCGATCAAGATATCCCCAAAACGATTGCCCATATTCCCACGGGCGCACTGACGCTCGACCTCGCGCTCGGTATCGGTGGTATACCTAAAGGCCGCGTGGTTGAAATTTACGGTCCGGAATCATCCGGAAAAACAACCCTCTGCTCCCACATTATTGCTAACGTCCAGAGAGAGGGCGGCACGGCAGCTTTCATCGACACCGAACACGCGCTCGATCCGGCGTACGCCAAGAAAATTGGGGTCGACATTGATAACCTGCTCGTTTCTCAGCCCGACTCTGGCGAAGAAGCGCTGAATATTTGCGAAACGCTGATCCAGAGTGGCTCGATTGATATTGTGGTGATCGACTCTGTCGCCGCGCTCGCGCCGCAGGCTGAGCTCGACGGCGTAATGGGCCAGTCGCATGTCGGCCTGCAGGCCCGTCTGATGAGTCAGGCGCTTCGCAAGCTCACCTCCGCGATTAACCGCACCAACTGCTCCTGCATTTTCACGAACCAGATTCGCGAAAAGATTGGCGTGATGTTCGGCAGCCCCGAAACCACGCCCGGCGGCCGCGCGCTGAAATTCTATTCTTCCGTCCGGTTGGACATTCGCCGCATTGGCCAGCTGAAAGACACGGCGGGGAATATTTTTGGAAACCGCACCAAGGTTAAGGTGGTGAAAAACAAAGTGGCCGCTCCGTTCCGGATCGCGGAGTTCGACATTCTTTATGCTGAAGGTATTTCGTGGACCGGTTCGATTGTCGATGCAGGGATTGATGCGGGTTTGATCGAAAAACGAGGCTCTTGGCTTTCGTATGACGGGAAGCAACTCGGTCAGGGCCGCGAAGGCGCGCGCAAAGTGCTTCTCGAAGATCCCAAGCTCGCCGACGAACTTGTCGTCAAGATCACCGACGCCGACCACGCCAAAAAGGGGTAGAGGCGCGTAGCCGAACAGCAACGCATCGTGGCGAAGGTCGATGAGCTCATGGCCTGGTGCGACGAACTCGAAACCCTCCTCCAAACCCAATCCGCTACCGCCACCCGCTTCGCCGCCGCCATCGCCCAGCAGGGAGATCAATCATGAGTGAAAAGTTGATGTACACGACTCGAACGGGCTCTTCGTATTATTTTCGTGAGGTGACTGGCGCGCGCGGAACGCAGATTGTGTGTTCTCAAAAGGAGTCGGACAACGATTTGGTCGCAATTCCAGAAACACATGAAATTGCGGAGTCGCCCAAAGGGAAGGTTTCGTGTCGGAAAAAGATGAAGTCCTCGATAACCCGCAAAGAGGCATCGTATGCGGAGGATATCCTTCCGTCGATGGTAGGCCCGCAGATCCGGCTTTTTGTGGAAACCAAAAAGAAGGCGATCATCATTCATTCGAAAGAGCTGTCTCGGATGGATCGACTGGTGGATCGTCTGCCGGGGAATCGCGCTGAAAATTTAGCCCTGCTGGCCGACAACATTCCCTTTGAGCCGATGCTCAAGATGGAGCTTACGGATAAAGAGAGCCGAACCTTTACGGCATTTCGTATGTGCTGGCTGGGTGCGAGCGAAGAGTGGATGTTTCTCAAAGAGGGTAGTGTGTACGAGTTGGTTGAAGAGTTCGGGCCACATATCGGGCACGAGAGTTTTTTCGAGCTGTTCTAAGGGGGGAGGGCGTGTCCAAGCATTGGAAAAAAGGGACCCCTTGCGCCGCGAAGCGCTGAAATCCAATGAAGTTGGTTCCAAGGGTTGGAGTTTTTTCTTCCAAGGGTTGGAAAACGGATGGGCGCACGGCGGTTGAGGGGCATTTTTTGTTTCTATTAGCGGGTGGGGCGGTGTTTTGGGTGAGGGATTTGAACGGGTTTGAAAATTCATGAAAAAAAACCAATGTAATGCTTGCGGCTCGGACGGCATGAACATACTATCTGCCGCTCGTTTTTGAGAGAAGGAATATTTTATGCCGACAATTAATCAGCTCGTTAGAAAACCGCGTGTGCCGCTAAAAAAGAAGAAGAAATGTCCTGCGTTGATGGCTTGTCCACAGCGTCGTGGTGTCTGTCTTTTGGTGAAAACACAAACTCCGAAGAAGCCGAACTCTGCATTGCGCAAAGTTGCTCGTGTTCGCCTGACCAATGGCCGCGAAATTAACGCGTACATTCCGGGTGAGGGTCACAACCTTCAGGAGCATAGCATGGTGCTGGTTCGCGGTGGACGTGTGAAGGACTTGCCGGGGGTTCGCTACCACATTGTTCGTGGTGCGCTCGACTGTCTCGGTGTGGATGGACGCAAACAAGGCCGCTCGAAATACGGCGCTAAGAAGCCGAAGGCTTAAAAAAGGTTTTAATCATGGCAAGAAGACGCGCAGCAGTAAAACGTACGGTCATTCCAGACCCCCGCTATAACAGTGAGCTTTTGGCTTACATGATTAACAGCGTGATGGGTAAGGGCAAGAAGGCAACCGCAGCCGCCATTGTGTATGGTGCGCTCGATGACATCCAAACCAAGATGAAGGATGAAGACCCTCTGAATGTTTTCGCCCGTGCGATTGAAAACATTAAGCCGAAGCTGGAAGTGAAATCCAAGCGTGTCGGTGGAGCCACCTATCAGGTGCCGCTCGAAGTGGGCTCCAAGCGCCAGACCGCATTGGCCTGCCGCTGGGTGATTAAGTTTTCGAAGACCCGCAAGGGCATGCCGATGCGCCGTGCGCTGGCAAACGAATTGATGGATGCCTTCACCAATCAGGGTGCGGCTGTTAAAAAGCGTGATGATACGCACAAGATGGCACAGGCCAATAAAGCCTTTGCTCATTACCGTTGGTAAATTCGGGATTGTTGATCCCACCCTTGTTCTTTGAGATTTGAAATGACGACTGTTGTGAAAAAAGACGGAAAAAATGCGAAGTGTTCTGCTTCTTCCCCCCGGGAAGATGCGGCGCGCGAGCATGGCTTGGCGTCCACTCGCAATATCGGCATTATCGCTCATATCGACGCGGGGAAAACCACGACGACGGAGCGCATTCTCTATTACACCGGTCGCGTCTATAAAATGGGCGAAGTTCATGAAGGCACAGCCGTCATGGACTGGATGGAACAGGAGCAGGAACGCGGCATCACGATTACCAGCGCGGCAACCACCTGTTTGTGGAAAGACCGCCAAATCAATATCATCGATACCCCCGGCCACGTGGACTTCACCGTAGAGGTGGAACGTTCCTTGCGTGTGCTCGACGGTGCCGTCGGTGTCTTCTGCGCCGTTGGCGGCGTACAACCCCAGTCCGAAACAGTTTGGCGTCAGGCCGAAAAGTACAGTGTTCCCCGCGTAGCGTTTGTGAACAAGATGGATCGGATGGGCGCAAATTTTGATAATGTGGTTTCCGCATTGCGCGAAAAACTGGCGGCTCCGGCTGTTCCGGTTCAGCTTCCCTGGGGAAGCGAAGAAGATTTCAAAGGATACGTTGATCTCGTCACCATGAAGGCTTTTCTCTTTAAAGAGGAAAACATGGGCAGTGAGGTCGAAGAGATCTCGATTCCTGAAGAGCTGGCGGTGAAAGCCGAAAAGCAACGCGCCGCGCTGATCGAGAAAGTGGCCGATGTGGATGAGCAGCTTCTCGAAACCTATTTAGAAAATGCGGATGTGCCGTTTGATCAACTGGTCGCCGCCATTCGCCGTGCCACGATTGCCGGACAGCTCGTTCCGGTGCTCTGCGGTTCTTCGCTGAAGAACAAGGGCGTTCAGCCGTTGCTCGACGCGGTGATTGACTACCTTCCTTCTCCGCTAGATGTGCCTGCTGTAACGGGAACACATCCCAAAACGGAGGCCCCGGAAGTTCGCGAAGCAGGCGATTTTGAGCCGCTCAGCGCGCTGGCCTTTAAGATGGCGACCGATTCGTTTGTCGGAAAACTGGCTTTTGTTCGTATCTACTCCGGCAAACTCGAAAAACGTCAGAACGTTTTCAACCCGCGCACTCGCAAACGCGAAAAAATTGGCCGCCTGCTTCGTTTGCACGCGAATAGCCGTGAAGACGTAGAGACGTTGTTCGCGGGTGAAATCGGCGCGATTTCGGGGCTTAAGAATTTCACGACGGGCGATACGCTTTGTTCAGAAAATCAGGGAATCATTCTCGAGAGCATCGAGTTTCCGGAGCCGGTGATTTCAATGGCGATTGAGCCGAAGACACAGGCCGACCGCGACTCGCTGACGGAAGCCCTTCAGTCGATGATGGAAGAAGATCCTACGTTCCGCGTGACGACCAACGAGGATACGGGTCAGACGATCATCAACGGAATGGGCGAATTGCACCTCGAAATTATCAAGGATCGTATCCTTCGTGAGTTTAAGGTTCGGGCGAATGCTGGGAAACCAGTGGTTGCATACCGCGAGAGCGCTCTGAAAACCGCGAGCGGTGAATTTACTTTCGAACGCGAAATTGGTGGCCGCGGTCACTTCGCGGCTTTGACCGTGGAAGTTTCTCCGCGCGAACGTTCCTCCGGAAATCAAGTTTCTCTGAAAATTTCTAAAGATGTGATTCCCGCCGAATTCCACCTTCCGATTGAACAGGGGCTTAAGGATGCACTGATGACCGGCGTGTTGGGCAACTATCCGCTCGTGGATCTTGAAGTGAATGTGACGGGCGGCTCGGCTCATCCGGTCGACTCTACAGAAATTGCATTCCGCACGGCAGCCGTGATGGCACTGCGCGCGGCCGTCGGCAATGCCTCCCCGACACTGCTTGAGCCGATCATGAAGCTCGAGATCATTGTCCCCGAAGAACATCTGGGCGATGTAATGAATGATTTGAATGGTCGTCGCGGACGGATCCGCGAGATCGAAGCACGTGATGGTGTACAGATTGTACACGTGGATGTGCCGCTGGCCGAAATGTTTGGCTATGCCACTACGTTGCGCTCCCTAACCAAGGGGCGGGCCAGTTATACAATGGAGCCGCGCAATTTTGAAGTGGTTCCAGGATCCATGCAGGAGACGATTTTAAACCGTACCTAGAGATAAAGTTATGAATAATCAACGCATACGCATACGTCTTAAATCTTTCGATCATCGGGTTCTCGATGCCTCGTCGAAAGATATTGTTGAAGCCGCTAAACGCACGGGTGCTCGTGTGGCTGGCCCCATTCCGATGCCGACCCGCATCGAACGGGTGACCGTCAACCGCAGTCCGTTCGTGAACAAAAAAGCAATGGAACAATTTGAGATCCGCACGCACAAGCGTTTGCTGGATATTATCGACCCGACCATTAAAACCGTAGACGAGCTCAAAAAGCTTAATCTGCCGGCGGGCGTGGACATCACCATTAAAATCTGAGCGATATCATGAAAAGTTTAATTGGAAAAAAATTGGGAATGACCCAGATCTTCGATGCCGAAGGTCGCCGTGTGCCGGTTACTGTTATTGAAGCGGGGCCGTGCAGTGTCATTCAACGCAAGACGACGAAAAACGATGGCTACGAAGCGATTCAAATCGGCTTCGGTGCGCAGAAGGAAAGTCGTGTGACCAAACCGCGGGTGGGTCAGTTTAAAAAAGCGGGTGTCGAAACGATGAGCGAGTTGCGCGAAGTTCGTGTGGACGCCTCCGACGAAAGCAAAGCGGGCGATACGCTCACTGCCGCGATTTTCGAAGACATCAACTTTGTGGATGTGTCGGGTACGACCAAGGGTAAAGGCTTCCAGGGTGTTGTGAAACGCCACGGCTTCTCCGGTGGACGCGCTTCGCACGGTTCGCATATGCATCGTCGGACAGGTTCCATTGGAATGTGTACCCTGCCTGGCCGTGTTTTCAAGGGAAAGAAAATGCCGGGCCACATGGGGCATATAAACGTGACGACCCAGAACATGAAAGTGGTTCAGGTCCGTGCGGAAGAGAATTTGATTTTGCTTAAAGGTGCCGTCCCCGGCGCTAATGGCAGCACGCTGGTTTTGCGTGAAGCACTCAAAAAGAAATAATTTGAGAGGAAGAAAATGAGTACGTTGCCACTTAAAGATTGTAAGGGAAAGACGCTGGGCGAAGTGACCTTGAGCGACAAGTTCGCGGTCACCGACAAAGGTGAACAGGCGCTCTTTCTGACTATTATGAAACATCAGGCTGCCCAGCATCAGGGTTCTGCGAATACGCAGGGCAAAGGTGCGGTCGCCGGAACAGGTGCAAAACCCTGGAAGCAGAAAGGCCTTGGCCGCGCTCGCGCCGGTTACAAGCAGTCGCCCATCTGGCGCGGCGGTGCCGTTGCTTGGGGTCCGCATCCAAATAAAGTTCGCAAACAGATGCCTAAAAAGGTAGCGCGTTTGGCTTTTGCCCGCGCCATTGGCACCCGGGCTGCGGAAGAAGCGATCACGGTGATCGACTCCATCCAGCTGGACACGCCGAAAACCAAAGGAATCGTCTCTCTTTTCCAATCCTTGGAAATGACGGGAAAAACTCTTCTGATTATCGGTGAAATGGATGACAACATTTGTCTCGCTGCACGGAATCTAGAGGACATTGAAGTGGTTTGCGCCGATAACGTGAACACCTACCAGATTGTTCGCTACCCGCAGATCGTGATCACCAAAGCGGGAATGGAAAAGCTCGAAGAGCGCATGGCCTAGAGAGGGAATTTCGATGAAAGATATTTATCAGGTAATTAATAAAGCACTGCTGACGGAGAAGGGCACACGCCTCTCCGAGGAAGAAAACAAGTATGTTTTCAGCGTGAACCCGAAGGCCAATAAGGCTGAGATCAAACAGGCGGTCGAAGAGTTTTTCAAGGTGAAGGTCATTGCGGTCAACACCATGAACCGGCAGGGAAAGAAAAAACGCGAACGCACCGCCAGTTTCGGTCGCACCGCTGCTTGGAAGCGCGCCGTCGTCACGTTGGCTGAAGGCAACAAAATCGATTTTGTTTAAGGAGTTGAATCATGGGTTTGAAAAAATATAAACCGACTACGCCGAGTCGTCGCCATATGGTGACCTCTTCGTTCGAGGAAATCACGAAGACGACGCCAGAGCGTTCGTTGCTTCGCCCGAAGAAAAGCACGGGTGGACGCAATAGCGCAGGCCGCATCACGACTCGTCATAAAGGGGGAGGCCACAAGCGCCGCTACCGTGTGATTGATTTTAAACGGAACAAGAATGTTCCCGCGACGGTGGCGAGTATCGAGTATGATCCGAACCGTTCGTCGAACATTGCACTTCTGTTCTATGCGGATGGTGAAAAACGCTACATCATTGCTCCGGAGGGTCTGGAGGTTGGCGCGAAGCTGATGTCCGGTTCAGATGCAGAACCCAGCCTGGGGAATGCGCTTCCGATGGCGAACATCCCGCTGGGAGCCATAATTCACAATATTGAGTTGCAGCCCGGTTGCGGCGGACAGATTGCCCGCTCGGCAGGAACTAGCGCTCAGTTGATGAGTCGCGAAGGTGATTTTGCAAACCTGAAAATGCCGTCCGGAGAAATTCGCCGGATTCGCACCAACTGTATGGCCACGATTGGCGCAGTGGGTAATTCAGATCACGAAAACATTGTGAGCGGTAAAGCAGGTCGTAAACGCTGGCTTGGAATTCGTCCGACCGTTCGCGGTGTGGCGATGAACCCGGTAGATCATCCCATGGGGGGTGGTGAAGGCCGCACCTCTGGGGGTGGACATCCGTGTTCGCCGTGGGGCACGCTTTCCAAAGGGAAACGCACTCGCTCGAAGAAAAAAGCCTCCAGTCAGTTCATTGTCGAACGGAGAAAGAAGTAAGTTATGGCACGTTCACTTAAAAAAGGTCCTTACGTTGATGCAAAGTTGCTCAAAAAAGTTGAGCAGATGAATGCATCAGGAAGAAAACAACCGATCAAAACCTGGGCGCGTGCGTCCATGATCGCTCCGGAATTCGTCGGACATAATTTCGCGGTTCACAACGGAAAAATCTTTGTAGCCGTCTTTATTTCGGAAAATATGGTCGGTCATCGATTGGGCGAGTTTGCCCTGACCCGTGGGTTTAAGACGCACGGAATCGCGACAGACAAAACACTTCGATAAACATTTTTGATAGAAGTACTGGATTTGAAAAAGGAATGACGTATAGTTCCCGCCTTTGCGACCCAAAGACGGACGCTAAATGCAGAAGGAAAGACATGGAAGTTTCAGCAACAACAAAATACGTGAGAATGTCTCCGTTGAAGGCTCGGGGGGTCGCGGCAGAGATCTGCGGCCTGACGGCTACGGAAGCCCTTCGCATCACTGAATTTAATGCCAAGAAGTCTGCGCTCCAGATTGGAAAGACCCTGAAATCGGCCATTGCAAATGCCGAGAGTAATGAGGGGGTTTCTGTTGAGCAGCTTTTTGTGAAAGACGCACATATTGATGGCGGCCCGACCCTGAAACGGTTCCGGCCCCGCGCTCGTGGCTCGGCCAGTCCGATCCGCAAGCGCACCTCACATGTAACCGTCGTTTTGACAGACCGTAAGTAAGTAGAAAGGGAATCGTTTTGGGACAAAAAGTAAATCCTATTGGACTTCGTATTGCGCTAAACAAAAACTGGCGTTCGCGCTGGTATGCCGGCAAGAAGGAGTTTGCAAATCTGCTTCAGGAAGATATTGGTATCCGAGCAGCCGTTAAAAAACGTCTACCCGACGCCGCGATTTCTAACGTTTTTATCGAACGTTATGCTAATCGTGTTCGTGTGACCATTCGCACCGCCCGTCCGGGCTTGGTGATCGGTCGCAAAGGGGAAGACATCGAGCGGTTGCGTGAGCAACTGAGCGTGACGACCAAAAAAGAAGTTTATGTTGAAATTGATGAGGTGAGAGATCCGGATCTCGACGCAACGTTGGTGGCGGAAAGTATCGCCATGCAGCTCGAACGTCGGGTTTCGTTCCGCCGCGCAATGAAGCGCGCCATTCAGATGGCGATGGACACGGGTGCCGAAGGCATCAAGGTTCAGGCGGGCGGCCGTTTAGGCGGCGCTGAGCTCTCCCGCACGGAAAGCTATAAAGAGGGACGAATCCCGCTTCATACGCTACGTGCCAATATTGATTACGGTGTTGCTACGGCCCGCACGGTCGCTGGCGCTATCGGAATCAAAGTTTGGATTTGTAAGAAGGAAGAAAAGGCGAAAGCTTAACAGGAGTATTTGAACCATGCCTTTAATGCCAAAACGAGTTAAGCATCGCAAAGTCCAGAAGGGCTCCCGTAGTGGGATGGCCAAGGGCGGAACCACTGTATCTTTCGGTCAGTATGGTCTGCAAGCGATGGAACGTGCCTGGATTACTAACATTCAGATTGAGGCCTGCCGTGTGGCAATCAACCGCAACCTGAAACGTAAAGGGAAACTCTGGATTCGAATTTTCCCCGACAAACCCTATACCAAAAAACCACTCGAGGTTCGCATGGGTAAAGGGAAGGGTGGCGTCGAAGGCTGGGTGGCCGTTGTGCGTCCGGGACGGGTTCTGTTTGAACTCGACGGAGTCACCGAGGCTCAGGCGCGCACCGCGATGCGTCTGGCGGCCTTCAAACTGCCGATCCGTGTTCGCTTTATGACCCGCCACGGCTAACGATTTTAGATGAGAGCAATCGAATGAAAAATACAAAAGAACTTAAAGACATGACGGGTGACGAGTTGCAGGAGCAACTCGGCGACGCGAAGAAGGAGCTTTTCAGTCTCCGTCTCCAGCAGGTATCGGGGCAGTTGGAAAATCCGCTGCAGATCCGTGCGGTGCGTCGATCTATTGCCCGTATTAAAACGATTATGAATCAGGCGACAACCGCCGAGGGGTAAATCATGGACTCTAGAAAAAATCGCAAAGTGCGTGAAGGTCGTGTTTGTAGCGCGGTCGGCAACAAGAGCATCGCTGTGCAGATCGAACGCCGCGTTCGGCATCCGTTGCTGGGCAAAGAGATTCGCGTACAGAAAAAAGTGCACGCTCACGATGAAAACAACACCGCTAAAGTGGGCGATGTGGTACGCATCATGGAAACGCGCCCCATCAGTAAGCTGAAATGCTGGCGTCTGGTTGAAATTATTTCGAAATAAGGCAGGAATACAATGATTCAAGTGCAGAGCAGATTAGAAGTGGCGGATAACACAGGCGCACGTAGCGTGATGTGTATCCGGGTTCTGAAAACCAAGCGTAGCTTCGCTCGAGTGGGCGAAGTCATCAAGGTGTGTGTCAAAGAAGCGCAGCCGAACGGCATGGTTAAAAAAGGCGAAGTGTGCGAAGCCGTTGTTGTGCGCACGAAAGCTCCGATCCGCCGCAAGGATGGTTCTGTGCTTCGTTTCGATACCAATGCCGCCGTCATTCTGGATGCCACGGAAAATCCGCGCGGTACCCGTATTTTTGGCCCGGTTGCTCGCGAGTTGCGCGACGGGAATTTCATGAAGGTGGTCTCACTGGCCCCGGAAGTGCTTTAAGAGAGGAAACCGATTTATGGGAGCACATATTAAAAAAGGCGACATGGTTCTGGCCATCACCGGTGATAACAAGGGCAAAACGGGCAAAGTACTGCAAGTACTGGGCGAACGGGCTCTGGTGGAAGGCTTAAACTTTGTTAAGAAGCACATGCGGAAGACGCAAGATAACCCGCAGGGTGGAGTCATTGAAAAAGAGGCTCCCATCAATATTTCGAATTTGAAAAAAGCAGAATAACTAACAACACCAAACCATTTACGAGGAGTGGGCGTTAACTATGACCCCGACAATAAAAACCAAATATCGTGAGAAGGTGGTTCCGGAACTTCAGAAGAAGTTCAATTACGCGAACTCCATGCTCGTTCCGAAGCTTTCGAAAATCTCGATCAATGTCTGTGTGGGAACACAGCACGATCGCGATGCATTGACCGCCGTCCTTGAGGACCTGGCGAAAATCACTGGGCAACGCCCGATGATGATCAAAGCGTACCGAAGCGTATCTAACTTTAAGCTGCGTGAAGGCATGGCGCTTTCTGGAAAAATTACACTGCGCGGCGCGCGGATGTATGAATTCATCGATCGCCTCTTGAATATCGCTTTGCCGCGAGTTCGCGACTTCCGTGGCGTTCCAGAAAAATCCTTTGATGGACGCGGAAACTACTCCCTCGGGATTAAAGAGCAGACCATTTTTCCGGAAATCGACCCGGATCACGTCCGCAAGGTTCACGGCATGGACGTGACGATTGTTACGACGGCCCAAACCGACCCAGAGGCACACGAACTGCTTCGCTTGCTGGGAATGCCGTTTGAACAGAAAACAAAAGGTGAAGAGTAATGATATTGAGTGATCCTATTTCTGATATGCTGACCCGTATCCGCAACGCCAACATGGCCGAGCATAAACAGGTTCAGATCCCGCATTCCAAAATGAAGACCGAGGTCGCCCGCCTTCTTAAAGAAGAGGGCTACATCAAAGACTTCACGAAGGAAAATGTTGAAGGAAAAGCAACGCTGGTTCTCTTTCTGAAATATATGGAAGACCAGAAGCCCGTTATTCAGGGTTTGCGTCGCGTGAGCCGTCCGAGCCGTCGTCACTATGTCGGCGCGGAGGATGTCCCGCGCGTGCTGGGTGGAATCGGAACCGCATTCTTAAGCACATCTTCTGGAATTCTCACCGATAACGATGCCCGCAAGGCTCATGTCGGTGGCGAAGTGCTCTGTTATATTTGGTAATTTTTGAAACTGAGGTTGAAACCATGTCAAGAATAGGAATCAAACCCATTGCAATCCCCTCCGGAGTTGAGGTCAAGATTGCTGGAAGCATCGTCACCGTTAAAGGGCCGAAAGGTGAAAGCGCTTGGGATGTCCCGGCACTGATCACGGTCGCGGTGGAAGATAATCAGGTCGTCGTAGGACGCACCAACGAAACCAAGGAGGCTCGATCGCTTCACGGAACCATTCGCAGCGTCATCAACAACATGGTGATCGGTGTCGAAAAAGGCTACGTCAAAGAGCTCGAGATCAGCGGAGTGGGTTATAAGGCCCAGATGCAGGGACAGACCTGTGTGCTGGCACTCGGATTTTCGCATGACATTAAATATGAAATTCCTGCAGGAATTACGGTGGACGTGGACAAGGCAGGGATTGCAGTAAAAATATCAGGGCACGATAAGTCCCTCGTCGGACAGGTTGCTGCACGCATCCGCCTGTTCTCGCCCGCCGAGCCGTATAAAGGCAAAGGCGTCAAATATAAAGGCGAGCAGATTCGTCGCAAAGAAGGTAAGGCAGTGGCTTAATCATGAAGCTCAAAAACAAATCAGATTATCGGAAGCGCAGACATCTTCGTTTGCGGAACAAAATCAAGGGAACTGCCGACCGTCCTCGGATGGCCGTCTATGTCTCCAATCGCTATCTTTATGTTCAGGTCATCGACGACGACGCGCAGAAAACCATCTGCTCGGCCTCTTCGATGGGCGAGAACAACACGGCCGAAACTGCCAAATCGCTCGGAACCAAAATTGCCGAAGCGGCCAAGGCACAGGGTGTGGCTCGCGTCGCATTCGACCGCGGTGGTTTTTCCTTCGGAACGCGTCTCCGGGCATTAGCAGATAGTGCTCGCGAAGCCGGTCTCGAATTTTAATTTATGTAACTTAGGAGGTTCTCGCTGTGGCTAGAAAATTTGATAAGAAAAGAGACGAGAAGAAGTCCGACTTCGAAGAACGCGTGGTTCATATCAACCGCAACTCAAAAGTAGTTAAAGGTGGACGTCGTTTCAGCTTTAGCGCTCTTGTGGTTGTCGGCAATGGTAAGGGCCAGGTCGGATACGGAACCGGAAAAGCTAACGAAGTGGCCGATGCCATCCGCAAAGGTGGCGAATCTGCCAAGCGTGGGTTGACAACGGTTACCATGCGCGGAACCACTATTCCTCACGAAGCACGTGGCGAATTCAGCGGTGCGCAGGTTCTCCTGCGTCCTGCCTCTGAAGGTACCGGTGTGATCGCGGGCGGCTCCTGCCGTGCGATCCTGGAATTGGCGGGTGTTAAAGATGTCCTCGCAAAATCACTCGGTAGTAACAACAAATTGAACGTAACAAAAGCAACCATGGCCGCTCTCGCAACCTTGCGTACACGAGAAGAAGCGCTTGCGGCTCGCGGAAAATAAATAAGAGGTTTTCGAAATGAATTTGCATTCACTCAAACCGGCAGAAGGCTCGACCCATCGGAAAATCCGCCTCGGACGCGGACGTGCTTCCGGAAAAGGGAAAACCAGTGCACGTGGACAAAAGGGACAGATGTCCCGCTCGGGTTCCGGACACCGTCCTCTCTTTGAAGGGGGGCAGATGCCCATGGCTCGCCGTATTCCCAAACGTGGTTTCACCAACTTCACCCGCAAAGTATTGGCTCCGGTTAATCTGACATCGCTTGATGCGTTCGACGAAGGCGCCGAAGTCACCGCAGAAACCCTGCGTGCGGCGGGCTTGGTTAAAGGTCGCAACGACGGAATCAAAATTCTGGGGACCGGCGAAATTAGCAAAAAACTTTCTATCAAAGCGACCGCATTCAGCGAAACAGCTAAAAAGAAAATTGAAGCTGCTGGCGGTGCCTGCGAAGTTGTCTAAATAAAAGTTTAAGTGAACCGGGGTATACCGATGCTTTCTGCATTTATAAATAGTTTTAAAATTCAGGAACTGCGTCAGCGCATCCTTTTCACCTTGGGAGTCATCTTCCTTTGTCGTCTCCTGGCCAATATCCCAATTGCCGGGGTCGACTTCGGTCTCCTCTCTGAGTGGATTGCCAATCGCCCTAGCAATGGCGGGGTGATGGATATGCTGAACCTCTTTAGCGGGGGTGCTCTTCAACGTTGTGCGGTTGGAGCGTTAGGAATCATGCCCTATATCAGTGCGTCGATTATCCTTCAGCTTTCATCTCCAGTGATTCCGTATCTAGCCAAATTGGGCAGAGAGGGAGAAGCTGGACGGGCAAAAATAACTCAATACACCCGCTATCTTACCGTGCTTATTTGTCTTATTCAGGGGTTTGCGATGGTGCGTTCCATCCAATACGGGGGGTTCCTCCCGGAAGGTGTTGTTCAAATTCCAGGGATTGGGTTTACATTGCTTTCCTTGATGACGCTAACGACGGGAACCCTTCTAATGATGTGGCTCGGTGAGCAGATCACAGAGCGCGGGATTGGTAACGGAATTTCCATAATCATCACCGTTAATATCATCAGTCGTCTTCCGGTAGCCGTCGGTGCGATGATCAGTATGTTCAAGCCCGTTGATGGCATCGTGCGTCATTCTCCTTTTATGTTGGTCGCCATGCTCCTGATGCTTCTCTTTGTGATTGCGGGGGCTATCGCGGTTACACAGTCTCTACAAAAAGTTCCCGTTCAGTACGCCAAACGAGTGGTCGGTAAAAAAGTGTATGGCGGACAGCATACCTATATGCCACTGAGGGTGAATCATTCCGGAGTCATGCCGATTATCTTGGGCTCTATGATGCTCACCTTTCCGCCCATGATTTTTAATTGGATGCCGGGGACATTCTTTAAGCCATGGGCCGCCGCATTACAAAATGGAACCCCGCTTTACATGGCCGTTTTTGGATTAGTGATCCTCTTTTTCTCCTACTTCTGGGTCACGATACAATTTAATCCAGTCGAGATTGCAGATAACCTTAAAAAAGGCGGCGGCTACATTCCCGGCATCCGTCCCGGAACTCCGACCGCTGAATTCCTTGATCGTGTAATGACGCGTCTAACTCTGGCAGGGGCAGTCTTTTTAACCATCATCGCATTGGTACCAACCATCATTTCGAAGCAATTCGGCGTTCCCTTTATCGTTGCTCAGTTTTTTGGCGGAACCAGCCTGTTGATCATGGTCGGAGTCATGCTCGACACCATGCGTCAGATTGAATCTCATTTGCTCGAGCGCCACTACGATGGTTTCTTGAAAAAAGGCAAATTGAAATCTGGAAGAAGGTAGACCCCATGGAAGCAATTATTCTCCTCGGCGGACCGGGTGCGGGTAAAGGCACCCTCGCGGAACTCCTAAAAGCCCAAAAAGGCTACCTGCATATTTCCACGGGCGATATGCTTCGCGCCGCCGTTAAATCGGGTAGCGAAGTCGGCCTCGAAGCCCAAACCTGTATGGAAGCGGGTGAGCTGGTTTCTGACAGTCTGATTCTGAAAATCATCAAAGAACGCGTCGCCCAAGAGCCGAGCAGTGCCAAATTTTTATTCGATGGTTTCCCGCGCACCCTTGAGCAGGCCGAAGGTCTCCAGACCCTCTTTGCCGAAATCAATGGAACCATTTCCCACGTCTTCAATCTGGATGCGGATCGCGAGGCCCTGATTCCCCGGCTCACCTCTCGTCGCACCTGCAAAACCTGTGGTGCGATCTATCACCTCATCAACATGCCATCGAAGGTAGAAGGCATTTGCGATGTCGATGGTGGCGAACTTTATCAGCGAGTTGACGACAGCGAGGAAACCATCCTCAATCGTCTCGAAGTCTACAAAAAGCAGACCGCGCCCCTCATCGGTTACTACCGTGAAAAGGGACTCGTCCGCGACATCGATGCCAGTGGCTCTGCTGAAAACACCGACCAGCAGGCGCTCGTCGTTCTCAACGGATGAAGAAGTTGGGAGTTCACGGTTCAGAGTGAGGAGTTTTTATTTTTATAATTCATCGTTCAGAGTGCGGAGTTTTTGTTCCCAGTCTCACAATTCATCTTTCATAGTTCAAAATTCATAATTTTCTCTCATGATCATCATCAAGTCTGCTTCCGAACTCGATTCCATGCGTCGGGTAAACCAAATGACCGCGCGCGTTCGCGATGCCGTGGGTGCATACGCCAAGCCCGGTGTTACCACTCTCGAGCTCGGAAACCTTGCGCAAAAACTGATTCGCGATTCCGGCGGAGTCAGCGCGTTCTACGGATTTCACGGCTTTTCCGGACAGATCTGCACCTCCGTGAACGACGAAGTCGTCCACGGCATCCCCGGGCCCCGCATCCTCAAAGAAGGCGACATCGTCAGCATCGACACCGGAATTTCTTTCGGCGGATTTATTGGCGACACCGCAATCACCGTTGCAATCGGTGAAATCGATCCGGAAAAACAACGGCTCCTCGACGTCACCAAAGCATCACTTCATGCGGGAATTGCACAAGCGGTCGACGGCAATCGCCTCGGCGACATTTCACATGCCATTCAGACCGTCGTTGAAGAGGCCGGCTTTTCCATTGTCCGCGACTTTGTCGGTCACGGAATTGGCCGCGATATGCATGAAGACCCCCAGATTCCAAACTTTGGAAAACCCGGACGCGGCCCCAAACTCAAAGCCGGCATGACACTCGCTATTGAGCCCATGGTCAACATCGGCAAAAACAAAGTCCGAGTCCTCGACGATAACTGGACCGTCGTCACCCATGACGGAAGTTTCTCTGCCCACTTCGAGCACACCATCGCCGTCGGCAAAACCGAAGCCGAAATCCTCACCCTCGTCTAGCTTCTCGACCTCCATGGCTGCCTGACCTCCGAAGCCTTGGCGAAGGGGGTTGGCGACGGAGGTTCCAACCCTCTTGTCCCGCCATAGCCTTGGCGACGGCGGATGAAAATTTTCTTCCAAACATTGGAAACTTTTCCCTCCATTTTTCCAACCATTGGAAAAAAAAGGCCCGCCGGATCATCCGGGTTGCCAGTCAGTTGCCACTCCGCTTCGCTTCATTGCTTTGCAATAGCAAAGCCCGTCTCCCGTTGGTCGGCTCGTTCCTTGCCGCACATTCATGCGGCCTCTCTCGCTTCGCCTCGAGTCCAAGGCTTGGAAGAAGTGTGGCCCGTGCGCCGCGAAGCG